>Ga0265780_10001021_pt1 | contig 41129 bp, 51 predicted proteins | sample P1T30metagenome_FD_192432 | JGI IMG/M metagenome (GOLD analysis project Ga0265780, IMG submission 192432) | Plant litter microbial communities from East Loma Ridge, Irvine, California - P1 T30 | ecosystem: Environmental > Terrestrial > Plant litter > Unclassified | place: USA: California...
GGATGCGTGCGGCTTTCTCGGCGTCCTCGAAGAACAGCTCGTAGAAGTCGCCCATCCGGTAGAAGACGAGCATCGTCGGGTAGTCCGCTTTGATGCCTAAATATTGCTGCATCATGGGAGTGTGCTTGCTTTTGCCGTTCTCGGTAAGGCGTTGATCTAACGGCATTTTTTCAGCTAAGTCCATGTTCTATAAGGATAACGTGTGGAAGTAATGCGCTTTTCGTTATAGTCGCTACACTCCACAACATGCCGCAACACTTCACATTTTAGCGTAGGTTTTTGCCTTCGCTCGTCGGGATGTTACGCTACAATTCCCAGCTACCGATCCCGGCGTTGAAAAGCTACGCCGACGTTACGCCATGAGGGAATATGTCATTCGACGCCAAAGCCGCGAAGCTTCTCCAGCCCGGCCAACACTTTACCATCTCCGACTGCCAGGGGCTCCGACTAGAAGCCACCGCTACCACACGATCGTGGACATATCGCTACAAGAGTCCGGTCGACGGCAAGATGCGCCAGGTGAAGATAGGGACGTGGCCGGCGATGTCATTTCATGCGGCCGTCGTCGAGTGGGAAAAGCTGCGGGATGCTCGCGCAGCTGGCCAGGATCCGTCGGACCAGAAGCGAGCTGCACGCCAGGCCGAGGCCGCGCAGCGTGAAGCGCGGCGGGTGGCTGCTGAAAAGCGGCTGACCATTCGTCGTATTTGCGACCAGTACCTCGAGGAGCACGTCGACCTCAAGCGGCAGGCAAAGGGGGCGACCGAGGTCCGGCGCCTGTTCAATGTCCACCTGGGCGAGCTTGCGGATCTCGATCCAGGCAACCTGACGCGTGCCCAGGCGTTCAACCTACTGCAGGGAATGATCGCTACGCCTGTCCTGGCTTCGAACCTACGCCGCGAGCTAGGCGCGGCCTGGGATCACGCACTGGATGCCGGGCGGCTGGACGAGAACGTGCCGAACTGGTGGCGCCTGATCATGCGCGGCAAGTTGCGCAGCAAAGGGCGTATGCGAGAGGGGGAGCAGATTGGGACGGCAAAGCGCGTCCTCAGCGAGGCCGAGCTCGGCGTGTTAATCCGCTGGCTACCGAACTTTTCGAAGATGATCGGCGACGTGCTGACGGTCTATCTGTGGACGCTCTTGCGTGGTAGTGAAATCACGTCCATGCATGCCAAGGACATTACCGAAGAGAAGGACGGGCTGTGGTGGACCATACCCAAGCCTGAAACCAAAAACCGGAACCGAGAGCGTGCCGAGGATCACCGTGTTCCCTTGGTTGGCAGGGCCGAGGTGGTTGTTCGCCGGCGTCTTGCCCTGGCCAACGGCGGTTACCTGTTTCCGTCATGGGGCAAGACACCGTATGTCGAACAGAAGGCCATCGGCGTGGGTGTATGGACTCACATGCCATACAGTGGAACGAGGCCAGAATCGAAGCGTCCGCGGCTACCTGTTACCCATTGGGCTCCGCATGATCTGCGGCGCTCTTGCCGTACCTTGTTGGCCGGTATGGACTGTCCCGATGCGATAGGTGAGGCGCTGATTGGCCACCTGCCGCCAGAGTCGGGAAGTAATGTGTACAACCGCCACACTTATGATCGGCAGCGCCGGGATTGGTTGATGAAGCTGAGTGCGCGGTTGGAGGAGTTGGCTGCTTCAGCTGCTAGTGTTTGAGATGATTTCAGTAATGTGGTTTCCAAACGTTGGAGTATTGGAATATGGATTCATTACCTAATGTCGAATTTTGCATTAACGACGGTGTCGCTGATCATCTTTATATACCTGGGTATGATCTTAAAGAGCAATGTCGCAATGCGATTAGATATCTAGATTGCCGCAATGGTAGTCGCTGTTTTCATGAGAAGCATCTTCGAATCCTTGCTGAACGTAGTGCAGATTTGTTGACTCTATGTCATGAGTGGATTACTCAAATGATTGAAGGTCATAATCACGAAATACGACTTAATTTCACTGATGGCACACGCTGTGCTGCAAGGGCGCAAAGAGACCCACTTTCAGGTTCTGATAAAAAATATAGTGCTATCGATATTAATCTCGGCAGCATCCCAGTCTTGTTCGGTTGTGCAAATAGGATAAAGCTCATAATAGAGGATGATTTATCAGCATCTGGCTTTGTCGTTCAACATCTGAAAAATTGGTGTCCCGACTCTGATCCTGTAGGAGTGCTCGCTTTCGATATGGATGAGCCGTTTGATTCCGATTATGAGATAGTCCTCGATGCGATTCAGCTAATGTACTTCCATGAGGTGTCCCATCTGTTATTAGGTCATCTATATTTCCCTGTATTTGGGCAGCCATCTCATGTTGATTTCTACCGTTATTGGCGTACCGCTGAGAGTGAGGCTGACTGCAGGGCAGGTTGGCTGTTTATGGCGTTCCATTCGGGCAGGTTTGGATCTGACAAATTATTGGTTCATAGCAGCAGTGCTAAGTCTATTGTTCGACGTCTCATGCTGGCTGGCATGTCAAATTATCTTTCTATTCAACTCCTGTACGAGTCGAAGCCAGAAGCGCAGCGATATTACCTTCCACCTACCCGGCTGCTGCACGTTGTAGCTGGGGCAAACTGGGCAAGAACTCAAATGGGGGTGGGGTTGACTGACTCATCGATCATGGAGCTTTTGACACGTTATCAAATAGCTACCGAATTTGCTTTCTCTGATCTTTTGCCGAATTGGATATCGACGGGTTCGGATGAAGCAAACGAGGACTTGCGAAAACACTTAGCCGAAAACCCTTCCTTGATGACAGATGTGATGTCAGCGACATTAAAACATCGGAAGTTTAAATGGACATTCAGTTAGCATGGATTTTATTTCTCTACGGAATCGCTAGGTAATTGGCGCCGGTTCGCATGTCCTGTATTTGCAGGTGGCGGGAGATCGGAGACCGGGCGTTGCTCAGCCCATTCCTCAAGCTCACGGACAAGCCACGCCACACGTCGACCTGACAGTTGCCGAGGCTTGGGGAAGGCGCCTTCCCTCACCAGACGTTGTACAGTGGTGGCGGCCAGGGCGACAGCGCCGGCGACAGCCTCAAGTTCAAGATAGAGCGGTTTCACTGTTTTCTCTTTTCGCACGGCGTTTGCCTGATCGTTTTCTCAGCAGTCTGTCGCGGACGATGCGATCGACCGCTTCACCCAGCGTCATATCCTTGAACTGGATGAATTTCCTCAGCGCGGTCTCAACCTCTTGGGAAACCACACAGGCTGGAAGCCGCGCCTTGCCGTCTGCTTTCAATTTTGTGAGGCGCCGTGCTTGTCTAGCTGACGCGCTTAATGCATTGCCGGTGGGCGGTCTGCCGCGCCTTTTCGCTGTTTCTAGTAATTCAGCTGCTTTGGTATCGGGCTGCATGGTCATTAATCCTGTTAGAAATTAACGTGAGAAATCACGGTAATTCCATGGTCCTTATCTCTGCTTTTCCTCGGGCGCACTGTTGCCCTCGACTTGCAAGATGACGCGGAAGCCGATGCCGATCTTGCCTGGTGTAGGGTGCGGCTGGTACCAGCACAGGTACCAGAAGGTTGCGCCATCATCACCCTCGCCCTCACGCTTCCAGCACTTGCCGTCATAGGTTCCAGACGGGTAGCTGCTCGAATACTCGGCCAGGCCGGCCACCTGGCGCGGCGTCAGCAGCACATGGGTTTCGTCCATCGGCGCTTGCCGGATGTCGGCAGGCTGGCGCCAGTGGTGGCCCAGTGGATCCGTCATTGCTGGGATTGCGTTGTACAGCTTCAGCGGCAGAGGAGCCTGAGCAGTTCCTCCAACTGTTGCTGCACCTAATTTGGCGTTGCAGTCCTGGCAGATCGGAAGTCCATCGTCGTTCGACACCATTGCAATCGGCCCAGTCCAAGCACATCGCGTGCATTTATAGTCCTGATCGCTGTTCGCAGCGGAACCAGCCGACAGCTTCGCTTCGAGTTCTTTTATGTGCCCCATCAGATTGGCGATCACTCGTTCGGCGTTCGGGGCATCGGCATCATTAACAGGAGCTGTGCTTCCGCTGCCCTTGCACTCAAAGCAGGGCAGCAGCTGCAAGCCGAGCGTGCCGTATCCGTCGCACTCGGCGCACTTCACGCCGTCCTGGGCGACGATCGGAGAGCTGTCGTTCCGGTTGGTTTGGTTCATGGTCTTACTCCTCATCTTGTTCGTCGTTGTCCCGGCCGTGAAGATCGGCGAGGTCCTTGTCCATGCAGGGAATGCAGATGTAGTACCGGCCCCAGTAATCGCCGTCGACGAGGGCTTTCTCGTACCGCGCGTACTCGCCTGGCTGGACTTTGTGCTTGTCACCGTTCTCGCCCCACAGGCAGTTGTGCGGTTTGCGGACCTTGACCAGCTTGACTGTCCTGCAGGTGATGTCGGCTTCCTCACCGAAGAACGGATCGTGTCCGATGTATGTCTCGACGGGGTAGCGAAGGTCAGCCATTACAGCCCTCGCTGGGTGGGTCGCGCTTAATCTGGATCTCGCGGCTGTCGATACTTCCGGTGATCCCCATGAGGTACACGTCCATGCCCACGCGCCCGCCGTCTTGGAACAGGGTCAGGCTGTTGATGAATTGGTGGAGGCCGCGGTACAGCACCGGCCTGCAGTAGTGCGCCGACTTCAGGAGGAGCAACTGGTGTTTGTAGTTTTCTGGATCGAGCGGCTCGTCCTGAGTGTTGGAGGCAGAGGCAGTCATGCTGCTTCCTTGTTCATGTCCGCAGCGGCAGTGCGCACGCACTTCGCGCACACGCCGTACTGGTTCAGCTGTTTCGCGGTGATGACTGCACCGCACGCGTAGCGTTTCCTGCGTAGCGTGACCGGCGCCGAGCTGGCGGCCGTGGTCGCGCGGTAGAATTCGGCGTTAGCTGGATTGGCAAACCCCATTTTCATTTCTTGGCTTTCGATTGATTGATGATCGGCTGGTAGCAGCGCTTGTACAGCCGGCGGTAGTCTTCCCGTGCGATCTTCTGCAGCAGCACCTGGTGCAGCGCACGGTCCTTCGGGGTGTCGCCTCGCGGCTTGTTGCACGTGAAGCCGCGGTCGACGGGATCGACGGCGTGCAGCCATTCCAGGTAGCGGCATGTGTAGCAGTTACGTTTTTCCGGCATGGCCGTCTCGATCTGGTACTGCTGGCATGTGTGCCCAGTGGCGAACATCCTCTGGTGCGATCGGAAAGCCGGAGCAATCCCGCCAGTTATCGCCGTCGAAATGCCCCTGGAAGGGTTCGCCGGCTACATCCATCAGGACGGTAATGTCCGAGTCCGGCAGCTTACTTTGAGTCGGGAACCACTCGATGGTGATCAGGATTGGGATTGGAGTAACGTCCACTTTTAATCCTTGTCGTTGGCCTGCAGCTTCTTCACATCGACCAGGTTCCGGCGCCGCATCAGCCGGCGGGCCACAGCCTCTAGAACGATCTTGAGGCTGGGGTTCATGAGCATTTCGTCGAGCGGCTGCGGCGTATCGAGCCAGCGATGTGCGGCCTCGAGCTCGGCCCTGCCGATTGCAACGCGGTCCATGTCAGTTCACCAGCAGCTGGTAGGCCTGGCGGATGGCGTGCTTGCGTGGGTAGCCGGCCGACCGGTAGTAGCGGTAGATAGCGATGAAGCGCATGTCAGGCTCCGTCTGCAGGAGAGTGCATAGAATTGGCGCCGCCCAGGACCTTGCCGAGTGCAGCCGCCATGGCCGCCTCGTCGTGGGCAGCTAGCTCGCCGCACAGTTGGGCCACAAAGGCGCGGGCGCGGAAATTCGTGTCGGTCGCCTTGGGCACCTCTGCGACCGCCCAGTCGGCAGCCGAGATCAGCACAGAACGAATGCTTTTAGCAGTCGCCATGGGTAGCCTCGCTCTCTAGGTGCGCGCGCCAGATTGCGTTGCCTTCGTCGCTCCCGGAGAAGAACGCGTCTGCCTCCGCGGTACCGAGTTTGTACCGGCATTTGAAGCGGAAGCCCATGGTCCGGCAGTTGAGGATTTCGCGCACGCCAAGCTTGTAAGCGTCACTGCGCGGATCGCGTGGCTTGTTGAACGCGGCAATCATCAGTTTCTCTACAAGTCGGAAGGCCTCGGCGGTCGACATCAGTTTCTCAGCGGTTGCCATCACCACCTCCGGATCTGGTTGCGACGGCCGACCAGACGGACCGCGCGCTCGCGCATGTTGCGTTCCATGCCGACCAGGTCGCCGCGAAGGCGCATGTAGTGTTCCGCTTGGGCTTCTGCCTCGGCCAGCTGGAGGTCCGCCAGCCACAGCGCGGCCGGCTTGGCGAGCTTGCGGACTACAAGACTTGTGATGCGGCTGACCGTATTCTTCTTTGCGGTGTTGATAGTGGAGGTAGAGGTGCGGATCATCGTGTGGCTCCTAAGGAATGTCACGATGGAATATTATGGGGAAACCGATAAATCAGTCAACCGGAATTCCCATATTTCTGAGTCAGTCACAAAAAAACCGCATGGCTGCGGTTTAATTTGCGGGTAAGTCACCGTACCAAGTTAGAACGGAGGTTCGCTCTGGTACGTGTAGGAAGGTTTTTTGAGATCGATTTCGAAGAGCTTTAGCGCATGCTCTCGCCGGATCCGTTTGGCGAACTCATGAGTTTGGTAAGGTGCATATCCTCGCCCGTCGTTGGAATACAACATCAGCGGATAGGTAGTAAGGTGACGTAAGGACTGCCATATTTTGGCGAGCAGTGCGTCATCGCCGGCATCGATATGCAATGCATCCACAAACGCAACCGAGATACGCGCGCCCATTAGTTCGAACAGGCCTACCTCGACCTTCATAGACGACCCGTGAGTTCTCGACCAGGTTGATACACAACCCGTCCAACAATTTCACATTGTCCGCTGCGCACGTTCACCGGACCGTGGTCCGGGTGGAACGACCGCAGGAACCAGTCTTTTCCGTTCTTCCACAGTTGCTTGATGCAGGCCTCTCCATTGAAGTTCACGGCGAACAGTTCACGGTCGACCGGCTTCTTGTCGGCGGTATTGATCACGACCACATCGTCCTCGAAGAACATGGGCTCCATGCTGCAGCCCCGCACAGGAATCGCCAGCAGCTGGTGCGGTACGTAATTGTTCCGTTCGATGACACGGCGCGGCATGTTCAGTACGCCGCCGTCCTCCATCTGAGGCTCGGTTTCATACCCGGCGATGCCAGCGCGGAGTTTCAACTTCACACGACGAATGGGAATCGTATCGGGCTCTTCGCCGGCTCTGACCTGCATCGAACCGATTACAAATGGGTTCTCGTCCTCTTCCGTATCTTCAATCGGTGGCGGCGCCTGAACGGCAGATGGCTGCATTGAACCTTTACCCGTCTCAAGCCATAGCGCACTCACGCCCAGTGCCGCAGCCAGCGAGGCGAGGTACGTCGTGCCTTGGGACTTTCCGACCTCAAGGTCCGAGATTGTGCTTTGTTTCAGGGTTGAGCGAGCAGCAAGCTCCATCTGCGTGAGCTTGGCTGCTTTGCGTGCCTGCTTTAATCGGTTTCCTATCGACATACCGATATTATTCCCCACGGCACGACCGGAATACCGGTTGACTTCTGATACCGGAGTTCCCATAATATGGCTCATGGACATTCCCTTCACAATTTCAGGCCTTAGAAAGGCTGCTGGGCTTACCCAGGCGCAGATTGGTGCGGAGCTTGGGCTTAAGCAAACTTCAATCAGCGACATGGAGGCAGGAAAGGCAGGTACCAAACGACCTTCTTACGCTGTCGTAAGTGGACTTCAGCGGCTTGCCGCGCTTCATGGAGTGCCGACGGAGCCTAAGTCTCCGGGCGCTCCGAGTTCTACGCAGCTGTTTGCAATTGGGGAATGCGCACCGCCCAGATGAAAGTGCTTTGATCAAAGCTGGCGGAATCCGACCCAAAAATAAAGTATTCCTGTTTTCTCCATAGCAAAGCTTCGCCAATACCAATAGGTCGCTCCCTGGAAGGTGAGAGCGCATTCGCTCGGTCTGAAAGTTGCGCATAGGAAATTTACTTTCTGAATGATTTCTGAAGTGCATCGTAACAAGGTTGTTTTAAATGCAAAACCCTAGGATTTGAAGGAAAACCATGGACTTCCTCAAGGCATACCAAGAAATGATTAAGGTTCACGGCTGGGCCGGGACCGCTGCCACGCTCGGCATGGCCAAGTCGGCCTTGGAGGCTCGCGTCTATGAGATCAAAGGCTCGGGCATGCGCGTCGATACTGCAATGCTGATCCAGGCGCATGCCGGCACAACGCACTTCGCTCAAGCAGTCGCGCATGCCACTGGCGGCGTCTACATCGATCTGCCTAAGCCGGATTGCATCCACGGCGAAGATCTCGACGCTAAATTCCGCAAACTCGTTCGCAAGCTTGGCAAGCTGACTGTGACCTTCGATGAGGCTATCGAGGACAACGTGATCACAAAGTGCGAACGCGCCGAGTTGGAAGGCATCGCCTAGCAGATGCATAAGACCTTGCAGGAACTGATGGGCTTGATGTTCCACGTGTACTGCGCGCCAGAGACTGGCGAGAAACAGCCCGAATCCAATGACCGGTGACCTGAATAGCAAGGGGCAGGGCGGTGACGCCTCTGCGCAGCCGGCTCGCCTCTTGCCTGATCCATCGCCAGTGCACCGCACGGCGGCAGAGAAAATGCTCATTCTGGCGCACATGACCGTCGCCATGATCGAGCTGGACGTTGAAGAAAGGCGCATCCATGGCAACGCGTGAACAGGTCATTGACCAGATGCGTGCGGCCGGCCTCCCAGCCCTCCCTGACGGGCACCCCATCCTCGATGGGAAGAAGAAACGCTTTGGCCCAGGCAAAAAGGCTTGGTACATCCTGCGCGAACTCGACCTGCGTAGCGGCAGGCGCGTCATCACCGGTGGCTTCGGCATCTGGCAGGGGGACGACAACAACGCGGTGCCGGTCACGATCGATTGGGAGGGCGTGTCACCCGAAGAGCGCGCCGAGGCAGAGCGCAAGCAGGCCGAATACCAACGTGCCGAGGCAGAGCAGAAGCAGCGTGACGCCGAGCTCGCCGCGAATCGCGCCAAGATGGACTGGAGCAATGCAGCCGAAGGCCAGCACGGCTACCTGGAGCGCAAACGTGTCGGCAGCGAAGGCACGCGAGTCGACGCCAAAGGGCAGCTGTTGATCCCGGCTCGCAAGTACAGCCATGACGGCGCTGTGATGGCGGCCCTGCAGAAGATTCAGGACGACGGGTCCAAGCGCTTCAGCTCGGGCGCGGACATGATCGGCGCCTGCTGCCTGCTCGGCCCGGTCGACGCCAGCACGCCACTGATCGAAATCGGTGAGGGCTATGCCACGTGCGAAACCGTGCGCATGGCGACCGACTTCGACACGCCGGTCATGGTCGCCTTCAATGCCGGCAACCTCATGCCGGTCGCGCAGCAGCTGCGCCGTGACTTCCCCGATGCGCACCTGCTGTTCTTGGCCGACGACGACAGTCGCCTGGTCGCGCGCCTGCGCGAAGCGCTCCTGAAGGATCACGAAGTCGAGTGGACTCCCGTCATCGACGGCAAGGATTATCAGCTCGAGGCGAAGACCGGCGATGTCGTGCGCGTGTGCGCGATCTGGCGGCAGGACACCACCGGCACCGACTATATCGAGGCAGACATCCGCGCCGGCCGTAGCGTCAAAACTCGCAAGTTCGAGAACGCTGGCATCGCGCGTGCCCGGGCCGCCGCCAAGGTCGTCGGCAATTCCTCGGTCGTTGCGCCGGTATTCGCCGATCGCGCAGCCGACAGCAAGGACTCCGACTTTAACGACCTGTACTTGGTCGAATCGCTGGACGTCGTGCGCGACCAGGTGCAGGCCGCACGCTCCCGCGCCCTCGCGCAAGAGGCGGCGCCGGCAGTCGACGACAGCGACATCCCGCCGCACTTCGACGACGTGCCGCCTCCGGCCGAGGCAAGTTCCCCGTCCCCCTCCGAAGGCGAAGCAGTGCCGGTTACCCGGGGTGCATTTACGCTCGAATGGGCGCTCGCACACTGCGCCCTGGTGCAGGGCACGACGGACGTCTGGGATGCACTGAACAAGCTGCGCATGAAGCGCGGCGGCTTCCAAGACACCGTCGGCAAGGAAGTGGCCAAGGCCTGGCTCGAGCATTCGGAACGCCGCTCGATCGACCCGCGCACGCTCCCGGCGACGCGTCGCGGCATCGCAGTCGACGATGAGGGTGGGGTCGACAACATCGTCACGATGCTGGACCGCTACACGCTGCTGTACGGTACCAAGACGGTCTGGGATGCGGAGAAGCGCACGGTCATCGCATATGACGCGATGGCCCTGGCCCGCGGTAGTGACCTCGCCACGCGCTGGCTGGAGCATCGCATGCGCCGCGAGGTCGACCTGGACAAGTTGGTATTCGACCCAACCCAGAAGGTCGAGCTGGCGACGCACATCAACATGTTCGGTGGCTTCCCCTTGAAACCACGGAAGGACGAGGCCAAGGCCGGCCTGGCGGTCGCCCTGCTGCAAAGTCTCTGCAGCGGCGAGGGCAACACCGAAGCCATTCTGCATTGGGTACTGTGCTGGCTGGCCTACCCTCTGCAGCACCCGGGCGCCAAGATGCAAACGGCGCTGCTGTTCTTCGGCGAGAAGCAGGGCACCGGCAAGAGCTTGTTCTTCGAGGGGATCGTCAAGCCGATCTACGGCGAGTACGGCGTCACCGGCGGCCAACACCAGCTGGACGCGCAGTACACCGCATGGCGAAGCCAGAAGCTGTTCGTCCTGTTCGAGGAGATCCTGTCCCGCCAGGACAAGTACAGCCATTTCGGCCTGGTCAAGCACATGATCACTGGCCGGGATCAGATGGTGACGCAGAAGTTCAAAGATGACCGCACCGAGGCCAACCACATGAACGGCGTGATGCTCTCGAACGAGTTCCAGGCCGTCCCCATTGAACCGGACGACCGGCGCTTCCTGGTGAACGAAGCGAAAACGCCGCTTGACGAAGGGTTGCGCCTGGCAATCAAGCGCGAGATCGATGCCGGCCCGGCCCTCAGCGAGGCCTTCTACGCCTTCCTGCTCGAATATCCGCTCGGCGACTTCGATCCGCACACGAAGCCGCTCATGACGCCATCAAAGGAACGCATGATCACCTTCGGCCGGCCGGACTGGGAGGTGTTCTACCTCGCCTGGAAGGCCGGCGACCTGGCTGCGCCGTACTGCTCGTGCCTCTCCTCCGACCTCTACACGGTGTACGCCCGGTACTGCAACAAGTTCGGCTTCCGCCAGATGACGATCACCAAGTTTGCCGAGCTGATCGCGCAGCGGATCAAGAAGGACCGCCAGTGGATTGCTCTGGGCGCTTCGATGACCAAGAAGCTGCTGACGGTCTTCCACGTGCCGTGGACTCCTCCGCCTCCTCCAGGTGGGGATAACGTCGACCACACGAAGATCCAGCCAGAGAAGGAACCCACGCTGAGTGACCAGTGCAAGCGCTTCCGTGACCTGGCCGACATCAAGGAATAGACCATGTTCGTCCATCGCTTAACAGGGTTTAACACCGTTGCACCGAAGGTCGATAGCCGGAAAGCCAGCATCCATGCGGGTTCTACAGGGTTAACAGGGTTAGCAGGGGTCGCGGGCGCGCACATGATCGATTCACCAAATTCGACTCTCCAAATGCAACACCTTAATAAATCTTCCGTGCGCATGAATAAAACAACGTTAACCCTGTTAACCCTGTTCAAAGACAGCATCCATGCGGGTTTCAGCGTAACAGGGTTTGGTGTCCACGGTGTTATGGCGTGTAAAGGGGCCTGATCATGCGCATCAACATCCAGGACAACTTCCCTTCGGTGGCCAACAGCCTCAGGCTGCTCGGCCGCCAGGCACCATTCGTCGCCGCAGTCTCGCTGACGCGCTCGGTCAAGGACGCTCAGGTCGCCATCGAGGAAGAGATGCCACGGGCATTCGACCGTCCGACCAGGTACGCCGTGAAGGGTACGTTCCTGAAGCCAGCGAAGAAGAACGACCTCGAAGCGCGCGTATGGGTTAAGGACCAGCCGTTTGGCAAGGGCACGCCGGCTGACCGCTTTCTCCTTCCCCAGATCTATGGTGGCGAGCGTGGGCTGAAGGGCATGGAGCGTCTGCTGCAGCGGTCCGGCCTGATGCCCGTCGGCTGGTTCGCCGTGCCTGCGGCCGGCGCCCAGCTCGACGCCAACGGTAACGTCAAGCGCAGCCAGATCGTCCAGATCCTGTCGCAGCTGAAGCTGCAGCGTGGTGCGGGCTACGAGTCACGGGCCACCGGCAGCACCAGGTCGAACCGCACGATCGCACGCCAAGGCGTGACCTACTTCGCACTGGCGAAGAAGTATCGAGGCCTGGAGCCGGGCATCTACCTCAAGCGCAGGTTCGCGGTCGGAACGGCCGTGCGACCGGTGTTCACCTTCGAGCCGACGGTGCACTACCGACCGCGTCTGCGCTTCCACGAGGTAGGCGAGCGGACGATCGACCAGCGCTTCCCAGTGCACTTCGATGCTGAGTGGACGAAGGCCGTGATCAGCGCACGGTTGAGGAGGTAGGGCAGAGAACGGCAGAAATTCTGAAATGCAATAGTTTCAAATAAGCAACCTGTCTCTTTTTAGATACAAAAAGCATGCGTTAAAAAAATGCAACATCAGTACCCCCGGGGTCTAGGTTCTCCCTGGAGGAGAGCGAGCAAGGGTAATTCAGGCCCCGTCATCGCACTAGCGAAACCCAAAACAATTTCCTGACAGATATCCTGACAAGTACGAAAAGCACATGCCTAACCTGACAACCATTGCCGAGTGGGCCAAGACCGTAGGCATTTCCCGCCAGTCCGCATACGCTGCGGTCGAGCGCTGTGGGATCCCGGTGTTGAACGGGGAGGTCGACCCCGAATACGCGACGCACCTGTACCGCAAGAATACCCGCCAGCGCGCGAACGGCAACCGCCCTGACTCCCTGGCTTCAGGGGTGCAGCCTGCGAGCGTGGCGGGTTCGGGAGGGGCAGGAGGTGCGGAACCAAAGACCAAGGTCCCTGGATACGATAGCAGCCGTGCGCGGCGGGAGGCTGCGGAGGCAGAGCTTGCCGAGCTGAAGCTGGCGGAGCAGGCCGGCAGGTTCCTGCTCAGGGACGACGTGGATTCATGCGTGTTCGAAGTGGCGCGAGCGCTGCGCGACGGGTTGATGAACTGCGCCCGCCGCATCGCTGCTGACGTTGCCCCGCTGACCACCGCCGACGAGTGTGAGGCCGTGATCGACCGCGAGCACCGGATTCTGCTCGAGAGCATGGCGCATACCTTTGGCGAGAAGCTGTCCGTCCAGATCGAGGAACTGGCGCAATGACCGGCCTGCCTCCTGCTGTGAATGTCGTGCGGTCGGCGTGGGCGCGCGGCCTGATGCCGGATCCGAACATGACGGTCGATGCGTGGGCAGATCGTTACATGATCATCCCGAAAGAGTCGGGCGCCAATGAGGCCGGCAAGTACCGCACCAGCCGTACGCCGCATGCGCGCGCGGTGATGGAGGCGCTGTCCGATTCCCACTGGTGCAAGGTGGTCGCGCTGATGGGGGCATCCCAGATGCTGAAGACCCAGGTCGGCCTGAACTGGTTTTGCTCGACGGTCCACCAGTCGCCGGCCAACTTCCTATGGATCCTTCCGACCGGCAAGCTGGCCAAGCGTACCAGCGCGCGCGTCAGCAAGACCATCGCTGCGGTGCCGGAAGTGCGCGAGCGGGTTGCGGCTCCAAGAGCCCGGGATTCGGTGAACACGCTCGACACCAAGGAATACATCGGCGGATCGCTGCACATCGTCACTGCCGGCGCGGCGGCCAACCTGTCCGAGATTCCGGCTCGCCGCGTGCTGTTCGACGAGGTGGACCGCGCCGAGAACAACGTCAACGGCGAGGGCGACCCGGTAGCGCTGGCCAAGGCCCGTCAGACGACCTTCGAGCGCAACCGCAAGAGTTACTTCCCCAGCTCGCCGACCGTCACCGGACAGTCGATCATCGAGCACCTGTTCAAGCAGGGCACGCAGCAGGAAGCGCTTGCCGAGTGCGTCCATTGCGGGCATGCGCAGCCGCTGATCTTCGAGCGGCTGCAGCAGGACGATGCCGGCCAAGCTATCTACCCTTGTATCGATTGCGGCGCGGTCATGTACGAGACCGACAAGAATCGCATGTTCGCGCGCGGCCTGTGGTCTGAAGGTGTGCGTGGTGATGGCGAGACCGTCAGCTTCACGATCAACGCCATGTTCGCACCGTATGGCTGGCTGCCCTGGATCGCGTTGCTGCGCGAATACCGTGCCGCCCGGGCAAAGTTGGAGGAAGGCGACGAAGAGCTCATGATCACGTTCTACAACACGCGCCTGGCGCGGTGCTGGGAGCGGAAGAAAGAGCAGACCAAGGCGAGCGAGCTGCAGGAGCGCGCCGACACCTACAAGCTTGGCACAGTGCCGAAGGGCGGCCTGATGCTGGTGTGCACCGTCGATACGCAACCTGACCGCCTCGAGGCGAAGGTCCTTGCATGGGGCGAGGGCATGGAAGGGTTCGTCGTCGACTACCAGGTGTTGTCCGGCTCGCCGTCCGAGCAGGCGGTGTGGGACCGGCTCGACAACGACGTGCTGCTGGCGAAGTATCGGCATGCCGGCGGACGTGATCTGCCGATCTCGGCCGCGTTCATCGACTCCGGCGGTGCCAACACGCACGACGTCTACAACTTCACGCGTACCCGCCAGCATCGCCATGTCTACGCGATCAAGGGCGCATCAATCCTGAACAAGCCGATCCTCAGTGCGAAGCCGTCGCTGGTCGACGTCAACTGGCAGGGCAAGACCATGCCGCACGGCGCGAAGCTCTGGCTGATCGGTACCGACACGGCCAAGGATTACCTGGCGGCGCGTTACCACCTGGTCGCCGGCCCGGGTGCGATTCACTTCCCTGCAGGTCTGCCGGTCGAGTACTACGAGCAGCTGACTGCCGAATATTGCGTCACCGCGTACAAGCGCGGGCGCAAGGTGCGCATATGGGAAAAGAAAAAAAGCGACCGCAACGAGGCGGGCGACCTCATGGTGTACGCCGTGGCTTGTGCACATTACCTGGGCCTGCACAAGAAAACCGCAGCCCAGTGGAAGCAGCTACGAGAGTTCGTCGACCCAGACACCAAGGACCTGTTCCAAGATCCGCCGCCGGCCGTTGCCGGCACCGATAACGATAACGCCACCACGGCACCAGTCCAAACCTCACCACGTACTGAATCATGGCCGAACTCGAAACCTCAGCCCCGATCCAACCCTCCACGCCGTCCAGCCGGAAGGCAGTGGTGAGGATCGAAGTCATCGACAATCCTGACCTGGTCGACGCGATTTTCAAGCGCCTGGCCGAGGTTATGCCCGAGCTGGCCCCGCGCTTGGACCAGGTAGAGGCTGCGGTGCGCGTCGAATTCCAGGGCATAGAAACCTACATCGCGCGGCGATCACCGGCGCGCCGACGTCAGCGCACCGAACAGGTGCTGCAGCTCTTCAACGGCCGCAACGTAGCAGACGTCGCGCGCGCGCTCGGGATCGGCCGCACCACCGTATACCGCATCCTCAGGCAGGCAGGGGTGAAGGAATAACCGTCCCATTTTTCCGAGAAATGGCACTGTCATGTCGCTACCCTTGCCGGCATGGCCCTCTCTCAAACCGATCTGGACGCGCTTGACCTGGCGATCGCCCGCGGCACATTGTCCGTGACGTTCGACGGCCGCACGCACACCTACCAGAACACCACACAACTGCTTCTTGCCCGCGATCACGTAGCGCGCGTCGTCAACTCGGGATCGCAGAACCGCGGCCCGACTGCCTTCCGCTTTCGGTTCACCACGTCGAGGGGCGACTAATGCCCAATATGCTGGACCGCATCATCGGCTGGGTGAGCCCGCAGCGTGGGATTGATCGGCACATCGCGCGTGGACGCTTACATCGCGCATACGAGGCCGCCAGCCCGCGCGACCCGTGGCGCCCCCGGCGCGCCGGCGCAAGCGCGAATGCCGATCATCGGGCGGATGCCAGGATGCTGCGCATCAAGGCCCGTGCACTCGTGCAGAACGTCCCATATTGCACGGCAGCCCTGGCCGGTCTTGTTTCGAAGACCATCGGTACCGGCATCATCCCGCGCGCCACCGGCGCCGAAAAAGACCAGCTGAATAAGCTCTTCGCCGCGTGGGCAAAGGTCTGCGATGCTGACGGCCGCTACGATTACTACGGTATGCAGAAGGCCGCTTACGCTGCGATGGAGCAGGACGGCGAGGCACTGATCCGCCTGCGTCCGCGCCGGCCTAGCGATGGCCTGCCCGTGCCGCTGCAGCTGCAGCTGCTGGAGATCGACTGGCTTGACAGCGATCGCATGGGTACGAACGGCGGCAACCAGATCATCAACGGCATCGAATACGATGCGCTCGGTGCCGTGGCTGCCTACTACCTGTGGGACCAGCATCCAGGCGACACCGCATCGATCCGTGGGCGGAAGGCGCAAAGCTCGCGCGTTCCTGCGCAGAACATCATCCATCTGTACAACCCTGATCGGCCAGGCCAGGGACGCGGCTTCAGCCGCTTTGGTCCAGTGATCACGCGCGTGCGCGACCTCCAGTTGTACGAGGATGCCGAGCTGGGACGCAAGAACCTGGAGACCAGGTTGAGCGTGCTCGCCAGCGGCGATGTCAGCCAGATGGAAAATCCCGCATCGCTCGGCGAAGGCGCCGGACAGCAGCAGGGTGATCTGGGTGAGCTGGCCAGCGGCAGCATCGTCGGCGTGCCGGCCGGGATGAGCTTTACGGTCGTCGAGCCGAAGGCCGCGCCTGGCTACGTCGAGTATGTGAAATTCGCGCTGCACCTGATCGCCACAGGCCTGGGCGTGCCATACGAAATGCTGACCGGTGACATGAAGGAAGTAAATTTCAGCAGCGCGCGTGTGCGCCTGCTCGACTTCCGCGACGCCGTAAAGCAGATGCAATGGCTGACGCTCATCCCCAAGATGCTGACCCCGATTCATGAGGCTTTCGTCGACGCCGCCTACCTGGCCGGCAAGATCCGCCAGCGGGACATGGCGGTCGACTTCAGCCCGCCGAAGTGGGACTACGTCAATCCGGAACAGGACGTGAAAGCCGACCAGGCCGAGATCGGCGCGGGCCTTTCCACAATCAGCGAAAAGCTCCGTCAGCGCGGCTACGACCCGGACGTGGTGTTCGCGGAATGGAAGTCGGACTTCGACAAGTTGAGTGAACTGGGCATTCTGGAAACCATGCTTTTCATGCAACGCGGCAACCTGCCGACCCAGCCGCCAGGCAGCGACAAGCCTGGATCAGCCAAAACCTGACCTCGGAGGCCGACATGATCTACCTGGACATGAAGCCGCAGACATCGGTCATCCGCGCCTACGACCAGCCGGGCGGCTACGAGGCGCGCGCCCCGTACCTGGCCGCTGTCACGGTGACGCACCTGAACGATACCACCGGCTACCTGCAGGCGGCGGCCGGCACGGTCGACCGCGAGACGTGGGAGGCGACTCTCGACCTGCTGCACTCCAAGGGTTTCGCCAAGCTGATCATGGAGCGGCACGGGGAAATGAAAACCATCGATCTGGCGGGGCGAGCAGCTGGCCAATCGAAAACTGATACTACGAGGACTACATGAGTGCAGAGAGCGACAATTTCGAAAACAAACACATCGACTGGCTGTTCCGCGGCCAGGCGCTGGGCCTGAACGGCGCGAGCGCTGGCGCCGGCAGCGGCCCGACCAACCTGTACATCAGCTTGAAGCTGGCCGCCGACTCGGACAGCGCGCAGGGCGCGGAAGTCTCGGGCGCCGGCTACGCGCGCGTGCAGGTCGCATCGTCCCTGGCCAACTGGGCCGGTACGCAGGGCGCCGGCACCACCACCGCATCGAGCGGCACCAGCGGCGCCACGTCGAACAACAACGTGCTGCAGTTCCCGGGCGGATCCGCGCTGAGCGCCGCGTGGGGCCAGGTCGTCGGCTTTGGCATCCATGATTCGCTGACCGGTGGCGTCGAGCTATTCTACGCCCCGCTCGGCACGCCGAAGACGATCAACCAGGGCGACCCGGCGCCGTCGTTCGCCGCTGGCGCGCTGACCGTCCAGATCGACAACTGATCATGAGCCCGAACGAGCAAACCGCCCTGGAGGACGTAGCCGGGCGTGCGCTGCTGGTCGATGAGATGGCCGTGCTCGGCCCGCTGGTAGAGGTGCGCAACGACGTCGCGATCGCCACGCTGCTGTCGGTCGGGCGCACGCGCCTGGTGTCGCGCACGATCACTGCGCGCGGCGTGCGCGGGGCGCTGTCCATTCCGGATGCAATGCGCTTCCTGAACCTGTTGCGCGACACCGCCGAGTCGGCCGGCGTGCCGGACTGGCTCATCAACGTCCTGGCGACGACAACCGAAGTCGCCGTCGCCGACTACCCAGCCTACCGCGACACGTTCGCATGTGCCCACGACTGGCTGCAGCAGGCGGCCGGCCTGGACCTGGGCGACCCGACGACACGCGCGGGCCTGGACCTGATCGCCGCGAGCGATCAGGAAAAGTTCGGCGCCACCGTGGCCACCCTCAAGGCGCTGGCCGAGCATCCCGACCCGATCCCGTTTGATCGGGTGTCGGCCGCCCTGAATAAAGCGCAAGGATTGATGACGTTATGAGCGGCGAAACTATCGAGGTTTGGGGCACGCAGAAGTCCCTTGAGACGAACGGCTCGGCGATCCCGAATGGGTCGTTGCTGGCTGCTTCGGCCGGCACCTACGACAAGATGTCCACCGACGGGAACGGCTTTCCGGACGCGCAGTTCGTCCTGAGCTGCCAATTCGGCACGGCCCCCGCGGAGGGATCGGTGATTTCGCTCGTGGCGCAGCCGCTGGCCCTGGACGGGGCAAGTGCCAATGCTCAAACACCGGAGCCGTCGCGCCTGACCCGGTTCATCGGAAATTTCATCGTCAACGACGTCACCAGCATGCAGCACATGGAATTGATGGCGACCGACCTGCCGCCGAAAGCGCTGTACTACCTGTACAACGCGAACACGGGCCAGAGCATCAGCGCCGGATGGGTATTGCGCATCAAGCCGCGCACCTATAAAGCGGCGCCGTAAAGATGGGCACCCAGTACGTCAGGCGCCCCCTCGCGTTACCGACCGGGGAGAAGTGCCGACTGACCGCGCTGGGTAAAGGCATCGTTGCCCTGCTTGTCGCTGGCAACCGCACGAACCTGGCAACGGGAAGGCCCCTGAGCGTCATCGCCGACGCGGGCTGGCAATATTCGACGCCCAGTCCGCAAGGCATGGCGTTTCCGTTCAGGAGGAACGCCAGCGTCAGCACCGAGGCCCTGCCAGCGATCGGCGCCGCATCGTTCGTCACATTCTGGGCGGGCTATCCGGGGCCGGCGGGTGTGCGAGGGCAAACTCCGAATCAGCTCACCATGCTGGTAGGTTCGAACGATGCCAGCAATGCCATTTTTTCCAGTAAGGCCACGACTGATCGAGGATCGTCGAGTTCGCGCATTGATACATGGGGCGCCGTGGCCGGCTGGCCGGACGATATTCCGGTAACAGATGATGTGCTGACGCCGTGGAAGTTCACCGCGCTGTGCACCGTGTGGCGCAAGAGCACGATTGACTTTTATCGCGATGGCAAGCGGGTGTACAGCTATCCGCGCAATGCCGCAACTTCGATCGGGTCAAATTCGCTGGTCATCGGCTCGTTCGTCACTGACCCGTATTGGAACTCTAGCAGCGACACCACCATGGCCGGCCGGATAATGGGCGAGTGGACCGACGACCAGGCGTGCGCGTGGACGTCCAACCATCTGCGGCTGTTCGCGGCTGATCGCCTGCCCGTATTCTCGGCCACCGCCAGTGCCGCCCCGATCCAGCTGACCGGCGGCGCCAACCTGGGCGCGGCCGTATACGGCACGCTGTCCACCTTAATTCCGCTTACTGGCGCCGCCAGCGCGCGCACGGCCGCCGCCGGCACGTTGTCCACAGCCATTCCGCTGTCGGGCGTGGCCGCCGCGCGCGCGTCGGTTACTGGCGCTCTGTCTACCTCGGTCACACTGGCCGGTGCCGCCCAGGTGCGCGCCGATGCTGCTGGCGAGCTGTCTACCGCCATTGCGCTGCAGGGCGATGCAGTGACCAGGACCGGTGCAATCGGCGCGCTGTCGAGCGCGATCGCGCTGGCTGGTTCCGCAGCGGTACGTTCGGTGGTCGCTGGCGACTTGGCCGGCGGGCCGGCGACGCTGAGCGGGACGATCACGGTCAGGGCCGGCGCGGCAGGTTCGTTGTCGACCTCGATCACGCTGATCGCCGCAGCCGTGGCGCGTGCGTACGCCACCGGGGCGCTGTCCAGCAGGATCAGCCTGGGCGGCTCGGCTTCTATGGTCACTGCCATGTCCGGCGTACTGACGGCGGGCCGGGCCCCTTCCAGGATCGATATATCAAAAGTTTCGCCGGCGCGCATCGTTCGCTTCGACGGCAGCGGTAGCCGCATCGTGGCGTTCGAAGGCAGCGGCAAAAGAACAAGGATCAATGAGATGAGCGCAAAGGGGCCGACCAAGGTTGGCGACAAATGGATGTGCGACCGCGATCCGGACGAGGAGAGCTATTACTTCGCCGATATCACGGACGAACTGGTGGACCGCTTCACGAGCGTGAAGGACAGTGCTGACGCCATCGAGATCATCGTGCACGGTGTTGAGCAGGTCGGCACGCACGATCTCCAGGTCGCCGAGGTCGGTGGCGTTGAGCGAACCTTCGTGGTCGTGTTCCTGGTCGGTATCGACGCCGATCCGCCGGACGACTGGCACTGGCTGGCACGCGTGCGCTGCGCAAACGGTGAGCGCTTTGATAAAACGACCTGGTTCAAGAGGATGGATACCTGATGATCAATGTTGCAGACCGCCTGAAACCCGTTGATCGCAGTTCGGAACGCGCAACCGGTGATGGCCGCGCGCCAGATTCGGCACAAGCGAAAGCCGATGCCGGCGCGCCCGTGCGGGGCTATCCGGCCAAGAACCTAGTGCTGGAAAACGGCCAGTATCGCGTGGCTGACCACGACAAATAACGCGCTCGAAAACTGTTCCATTTTTCCGAGAATTGGTACTGGGAAATCCGCATCATGCGGGCATGCCTACCCCAAACACCCAGCAGACCGCGCCACGATCCGCTACCGATCCGCGAGACATGCCGCCGCTCAGCCGCGCGGCAACGCTGGTGCCGTCCACCTACAACGAGGCCGATAACACCATCGACGTCGTCTGGACCACTGGCGCAATGGGTCGCCGCTACGACTGGTATAACGACACGCCGTATGACGAGGAACTGCTCGTAACGCCCGAAGCGGTCGACATGTCGCGTTTCGACGCTGGCGTCGTCCAGGTGATCGACAACCACGACATCCAGGGCGGCATCAAGTCGATCATCGGTGTCGCCATTCGCGGCAACATCGCGAACGGCGAGGGCACCGCGACGCTGCGCCTGTCGACCAGGCCAGAGCTGGCCGGGGTCGTCGCAGACATCAGAGCGGGCATCATTCGCTCTATCAGCTTTACCTATCGTGTCAGCAGATACGAAATCACCCGCGCGATCGATCGAACCGACGGCGTCAATGTGCCGCTGTACCGGGCTGTGGCGTGGGAGCCCTACGAAATCAGTTTCGTGACCGTTCCGTTCGATGCTGGCGCGAGCACCCGCAGCGCTCCCCAGAACGGCCACCCCTGCGAATTTATCACCCGGGCGCCCGCCCAATCCCCAACCCAACAGGAACCCACTATGCCGATGCCAGGTACCCAGACGGGCGCACCGAACGATGCGCCTACCGATGCAAGCCGCGCTGCCGCGCCGGCCGTCCAAACTCCGGCTGCCGCGCCAGCGGCCCATCCGGCGTCCGGTGACGATGCCGTCGCACGTGCCGCCCAGGAAGCCGCCAGCCGCGCCGCTGAAATCACCGAGATGTGCTCTCGTCACAATGTCGGCCATCTGGCCGCCGGCCTGATCCGTGGTGGCAATTCGGTCGACCAGGCGCGCGCTGCCGTGCTGGACGAGATGCATCGCAGCGATACCGCCACCGGCGGCCACCGCAACGTGCGCATCCAGACTGTCAGCGACGAGACGGAACGCCGCCGCAACGCGATCGGCGATGCCATCGTGCTGCGCGCGAATCCCAGCGCGTCTTTCCGCAGCGATGCCGAGCGCGTGGGCGCTGCCCGCCAGTACCGCGGCATGAACCTGATGGACATGGCGCGCGAATCGATCGAGTCGGCCGGCGGCAACGCGCGCGGCATGTCGCGTCGCGAGATCGCGGTGATGGCAATGAACTTGGACCGCGATATGCAGGGCCGCTCCGGCATGATGTCGACCAGCGATTTCCCGCAAATCCTCGCCGGGACAGTCAACCGCACGCTGCGCGCCGCTTACGAGATCCAAGCGCGCACCTTCACCGGCTGGGCACGCGAGTCGACGGCGCCGGACTTTCGCGAAGTGGCGCGCACTCAGCTGTCCGAATCGGCTGCATTCAAGCAGATTAACCCGGGCGGCGAATACAAGCAGATCACGTTCGGCGAGTCGGCTGAGAAATACTCGCTGGGTAAGTGGGGCGGCATCGTCGCGTTGACCTGGGAAACGATCGTCAACGATGACCTGGGTGCATTCGACCGCATCCCGCTGGCCCTGGCTGCAGAAGCTGCTGCGATCGAAGGTGACATCGTCTACGGCATCTTGACCGGCGCCGGCCTCATGGCGGATGGGACCGCCCTGTTCGATGCCGCGCACAGCAACGTAGCGGCTGCAGCCGGGGGTATCACTGACCTGACGCTCAGTGACGGGCGCGCCGCAATGCGCAAGCAGGTAGGCCTGAAGGGCCGCGTGCTGAACCTGACCCCGTCCTTCCTGATCGTGGGCCCGGACAACGAGAACGCCGCGAATAAGTACACCTCGGCGTCGTTCGTGGCCGCCAAGGCCAGCGACATCAACCCGAACTTCAACACCAGCCTGGAAGTGGTAGTCGATCCGCGCATTCAGGGCAAAGTCTGGCACCTCGCCGCAACGCCGGCGCTGGTCGACACGATCGAATACGCCTACCTGGAAGGCGAGCAAGGCCTGTTCACCGAGACCCGCCAGGGATTCGAGGTCGACGGTCTGCAGATCAAGGCCCGTCACGTGTTCGGCGCCAAGGCAATTGACTGGCGCGGCATGTACAAGAACGCGGGGGCGTAAGCCTCGGCCTGGATCGATCGCTCATTTACAAAGAAAGAGACCTATGAAGAATTTCATCCAGCCCGGCGCCATCATCACGGTGATCGCACCGTATGCAGTGAGCAGCGGCCAGGGCGTCAAAGTCGGCGCGCTGTTCGGCATCGCGTCCGCCAACGCAGCTCAGGGCGCACAACTCGAAATCAAGCGCGAAGGCGTTTTCGATATCGCCGCCGTGACCGCCGACACTGCCGCCCAGGGGGCAAAAGTGTACTGGGACGACACCGCGCGCAAGATCACCACGACCGCCACCAGCAACATCCTGGTCGGCGCGCTCACGGCCGACAAGAGCGGCAGCGCCGGTACGGCGAGCGTACTGCTCGACGGCGTCGTTCGCTAAGGATCCCGACGTGCTGCTTTTCGCCGACCTCGAGGCTCACGCCAACGCCGCCGTCCTGAACCAGCTCAGCAATGTGCAGGTGATTATCGGTGGCGCCATGGTGACCGGCATTTTCGGCAGGCCGTCTGCCGAAGTGAACTTCGGCTCGGGCGCCGCGGACACCAGTCCGACTGTCACGGTCGCTTCGAGCGCCGTGATGGATGCCCCTGTCGGCAACCTGGTCGTGGTCGCCGGCGTGCCCTACGAGATCACGGCAGACGCGCCCGACGGCACCGGTCTGACCAAACTGTCCCTGACGAGAACGCAATGATGCCCACAGCATTTGCCCAAATCGTCAGCGCGATCATCGACGCGCTCAAGGCGGCGCCGGCGGTTTGCCCTCTGATCGATCGCGCGCGGTCTACTCAGATTCCCGAGCAAGCGGACAAGGCCGTCAGCGTCCAGTGGGATTCCGCGCAGCCCGAGGCAGGCACGATCTCCGGTGCTCCGATGGACTGGCAGACCCGTATCACCGTCGAGGTCTTCGCCAGCAGCGTGAAGGAATCCGGCGACCTGGTTGTCGATCCGCTACTTAGCGCTGTTGCGCAGCGCCTGGGGCAGAACACCACCCTGGACGGCCTGGTCGCCGATCTGCGCATTGCCGGGCTCGAAGCTGAAAACGACTCTAAGGGCAAAAAAACCGGGTGGGTTCGCCTCACCTACATTGCGGACCACCGCACATCCAACGGGATCCTGAACTGATATGACGAACGAGAACAACAGCGCCCAGGTGCGCGAGATTCCGGTACCGCCCGGCGGCGGCTCCTGGACCTTCAATGAAGCCGAATGGAAATGGGTTTCGAACGACCCGGTGCCGGTCAATGAACCGGTCGCCCAGGAACCTGCAGCACAACCCGCCGACGAGGAGTAACCATGCCACGCTATACCAGGAACACGCTGATCACCGCAAAGCTCGAAACTGTGGCGGGCCAGGATGCCTTGCCGACCGGCGCGGCGAATGCAATCCTCGTTTCGGACCAGACTATCACCCCGCTGGACGCCCAGAACATCGACCGTGGGATCGTGCGCGGCTTCTTCGGCGCCAGTGAGCAGCTGATCGGCCCGGCCAGCGTCAAGGTCAGTTTCACCGTCGAGCTGGCTGGTTCCGGTACCGCCGGCACCGCGCCGGCCTACGGCCCGCTGCTGCAGGCATGCGCGATGGCGGAAGGCATTCTGGCCAGCCCGGCGCGCGTCGAGTACACCCCGGTCTCCACCAGCATCAAAACGGCGACGATCTACTACTACGACGACGGCGTGCTGCACAAGCTGCTGGGCGCGATGGGCACCTTCACGATCTCGGCCAAGGTTGGCGAAAAGCCGGTCATGAAGTTCGAATTTACCGGTCTGGATGGCGGCATTGCCGTCGCCAACGACACCGGCACGTTCACGGCGTTCAAGAAGCCGGTGGCGATGACCAAGGCCAACGTGATCGACATCGCCCTCGGCGGCACCTACACCGCTGGCGCGCTCGCCAGCGGCATTCAGTATTCGAGCACGGGCCTGGAAATCAACATTGGCAACGCCGTCAGCTTTACCCCGATGCTGAGCAGCGAGACGGTGGACATTACCGATCGCGAAACGACCGGCTCCACCGAACTGGACCTGACCGCCGCGCAGGAAGTTGCCCTGATGGCCTCGGTCAAGGCCAACACCACCCAGAGCCTGGGCATGACGATCGGCACCGTCGCCGGCAACAAGGTCAGCTTGTTCGGGCCGGCCGTGCAGCAGATGGCGCCGAAGAAGAACGACAAGAACGGCAAGCGCCTGATCGGCTACGACCTGCGCTTCATGCCGGTCAACGGCAACGATGAATTGCGTATCGTCGTCCAGTAACCAATTTCCCATCTAATACGAAAGACCACCATGGCACTCAAACTCGTCGTCCGCAACAAACTCCGCGTCCCGGTCAAGGGCAGCATCACCGATGAAAACGGCAGGCCGGTCCCGTTCAGCTTCTTCCTGCTCTGTACTCGCCTGAAGCAGACCGAAATCGAGCAAGCGATGGAAGACAAAAACGCACCGGTGCGGGAATTCGTCCGGGCCGTCACCAACGGCTGGGAAGACGTGCTCGACGCGGCTGGCCAGCCTATGTCGTTCGATGCAGACAACTTCGACATGGTCATGGATCAGGCCGGCTTGCCGGGCGTCTGCTTCCAGGCCTACATGAAGGAAGTCGGCGCCGTCGCAAAAAACTGAAGGAGGCTGCGCGCCTCTTGGCGCGTGGCCAGCTGGACCTCGATTCGAGCGCCGGCGAATCCGTCAGCGATGAGCTGGCCGACGCGTTCGCAGGCCTGGGTCTTCAGTTCGAACCTGACCTAACGGTCGATCAGGACGAATTCTGGCTCTGGCCGGAAAACGAGGAGGTCTTCTGGTTGTGGGCCGGGTTGCAGACCCAGTGGGTCGTCGGCATGGCCGGCGCGACAGGCATGAGTTACCCCAGCGTCGAATCGGACATGCGGATGCTGGGCATCCCCAATAAGAAGCGTCGGGATTACTACCTCCTCATCAAGAACATGGAACAAGCCGCGCTCGAAGAGTGGGCGTCGAAACGATAGGGTCACTTTAATGGCGTTCTCTCCCAGGGCCGGCGGCGCGGTCATCAGCTTCACTGTCGAGGGTGCGCAGACCGCGCAGCGCCAGATCGAAACGATCAGCGTCTCGATGGAGCAACTCTCGGATCTGGCAACAAGCGCAGGTAAGAAGCTGGCGGGTTGGTACGCGGGGCTGAAAATCGCTGATTATGCAAAAGACTCAGTTCTCCTGGCCGCGCGTTACGAAACGCTGGCGGTCGTCATGCATACCGCAGGCGTAAACGCCGGGTACTCCAACGCCCAGATGAATGCCTACGCCGCAGGCCTCGAAAAAAGTGGCATCTCGATGGTGAAAGCCAGGGAAGCCCTCGTTGCTATGACCACGGCAAACCTGGACAACAACAAGTCGCTTGAGCTGGGGCGCATGGCGCAGGATCTGGCTGTGGTTGCGAACAAGAGCTCTTCCGAGACCTTGACCGACCTGATCATGAATATCCAGCAGGCCGACACTGAGGGCCTAAAGCATATGGGCATCATCCTGAACCAGGACGAAGCCCTTCAGAAATATGCCTCGTCACACGGCACTGTCACCAAGGCGCTCACCCAGACCCAGAAAGCAGAGGCAATCCAGGCGGCAGTGATGCTGCAGGGCGCGAAGTACGCCGGCATCTATGAGAAGGCCATGGGCACTGCCGGTAAAGCGCTTAATTCGCTAGGTCGCTATATAGAAAACATTAGAGTTCGCCTTGGGACCCCGTTTCTGGAAGGCTTCGCTCAGGGTGTTTTTGGCGTCACGGACGGCGTAAAGCAGCTAAACAAATGGCTCGACGAGCTGGAGAAGAACGGCGCCATGGAGTTGCTTGCCAAATCCATTGGGGCTTCGGTTGGCGGCGCAATTGGCCTTATTAAGGACGTTGCTGCCGCCATTGGCGACATGGGTTCGGTCTTGATCAGCGTGGGGCGGACGGCCTGGGAATTCTTCGACAAGTACCTGGGCGGCATGACCACAATCAAGGCCGCTACCATCGCCTTTGCCCTCCTGCTGTCCGGCTTCATGGTCGAGCAGGCCGTCATCGGATTCAACGCACTGTCCGCCGCAGCCTGGGGTGCTGTCCTCAAGGTCAGCGCGGCCTTCCTGGCAATGAGCCGTCCCGTGGTCACGTTCTTCACCGTGCTGAAGGGGGCTGCAGCCGCCTTCGGCTGGGGCACTGCACTGGCAATCGGCGCGCGCACCCTTGTCGCAGGTGTCGGCGCGGCCATAGCAAGCATCCCTGGTGTCGTCGGCGCCGCGGTCGTGGCAGCAGGGCTGGGCGTCGGCTATATCTTCGCCAAGGCCTTCGGCGATCAGCTGGATAAGTTCATGCCCCAGTTCATCAATGATGCCGTCAACAAAGGAATGGCGTGGGTCGTCAGCAAGACCAGCAGCCTGCCCGAGATCAGCGAGGCCGTGCCGCGGGACAAGCCCGAAGACGTCGCCAAGGCCGCCGCCAACAAGGCCGAGAAGGAAAAAAAAGAACAGCTGATGCGCGACATGAACAACGCTGTCGTCGCCGCCGAGGGCCAGATCGCCATCACGGCATCGGCGAACACCAGGCTGAAAGCCTTGAACGAGGCGCGCGACCAGCAGCTGAAACAGTCCCTCGACCAGCGCATCATCACCCAGGCCGACTACCTCCAGAAGAAGGAGAAGATGGACGTGGCCGAGGCCCAGGGCCAGCTCGCCCAGATCGCTGCGCAGAAGGCGCAGCTGTCCACGTACATGGCCGCCTTCAAGGCCGGCGCTCCGCTGGGCCAGGGCCGCGACCCGGCCGCCGACGCGAACGAGATGATCAAGCTGTCCGGCGAGGAAGCTGCGGCCCAGACCAAGCTGAATGCCGTAAAGCAGAGCTACGCCTACGAAATCGCTGGCGCCGTGATCGAGAGCTACACGAAAGAATTCGGCTCGATCGCCAGCATCGTCGACGCGCAAGAGCAGCTGGTGCGCACCACGCGTCAAAACTTCCTGGAAGCGGGGAAGACCGCCGAGCAGCGCGAGACCCTGAGCGCGCTGCGCATGCAGTCGGCGGCCGACGAACTGTCGGCCGAGCTGGAAGCCAAGCAGGCCAACGGCACCGCCACCAAGGAATACATCCAGAACACCTCGGCCATGATCACGGCGCTGAGCCAGATGGGCCAAGCGCGCCTGAAGGCCCTGGGCAGCGACGTGGCCGTCAGCTTCATCAATGACGCCAAGGCGATGCGCGACGACACGGTGGCGCTGTACGCCGATATGGCGAACACCTTCCTGGGCACGGAAGAGGAGCGCGTGCGCGCGGCGGCCGCCGCCTCGATCCGGCTCGCGGCAATCCGCAAGCAGGACGCCGACAGCGCGATCGACAAGACCAACGACACCGACATGCAGAAGATCGCGGCCAAGCAGAAGGTGCTGCAGGCCTACAACGATTACGTCGACTCGGTGAACCAGAATGCTGACGCTAAGGCGTTCCAGGCTTCGGACGGCTTCAGGGCCCTTGCCGATACGCTGGCTGACGCGTTCGATCCGATGCGTGTGGAGCACTTCGGCCAGACCCTGGCCGGCGCCTTCGGTACCGCCGGTGACGCCCTTGGCGGGCTGCTGGACACGTTTGACCAGTTCGATAAACAGCAGCGCGCATCCGATCGAGCCCGCCTAGCTGCGGCGGAAGAATACAAGAATAAACCAGCGGAACTGGCCGCCGCCAACGCGGCCATCAACGCCAAGCAGACCAAGGACACGCTCGGTTACTACGCCAACATGGCCAGTGCTGCGAAGGGTTTCTTCAAGGAAAACACGGCCGGCTACAAGGTGATGGAAGGTGCCGAGAGGGCTTTCCGCGTCATCGAGCTGGCGAATCAGATGGAGTCGCTCTATACCCACCTGTTTGTGACCACATCCAAGGCGGCCGCTACGACAACGGGTCAAGCCGTGGAAACCGGCGCGGTGGTCGCTGGTGAAGCAGCGCGCAATGCCGCCAAGGTGCCCGGTGTGTTCATGGCGTTCATGAGCGCCCTTGGGCCGTGGGGCATGGCCGCCGCCGGCGTCGCCATCGCTGCTGTGTTGGGTAGTGCATTCAGCGGTGGCCGCGGTGGTGGCGTCAATCCTAACTCCGCTGAAGAGCGGCAGAAGGTCCAGGGTACCGGCACGGTGCTGGGCGACCCAAGTGGGAAAACGGAATCGATCGCGCACTCGCTCGAGATCATGCAGAAGAACTCCGACCTGGAGCTCGACTACCAGAACTCGATGCTGGACGCGCTGCAGAACATCGCGACGGCACTGGGTGGCGCAGCGAAAGGCATCTCGCAAACCACCGGCATCACCGGCGGCTCGGCGTTCGGCACGGTCGCAGCATCGAATACCTCGCTCATCGGCGCGTCCCATACCAAGGACATCACCGACAGCGGTGTGCAGTTCTCCGGCACCTTCGGTCAGCTGCGCAGCGGTGGCGGCACCGGCCGCCAGTACGAGGACGTCTACACCACCAGCGACGGCGGACTGTTCCGCAGCGGCTGGTCGCGCACGGACACGAACTACAAGGCCCTGACCGCGGAGGCGATGAAGCCGTTCGCCCTGATCTTCGACAACATGGGCAACCTGCTGGTCGACGCCGGCACCAAGCTGGGCCGCGACAGCACCTCGCTGAACAGCGCGATCAACAGCATCGGCGTGAACTTCGAAGTCAGCCTGCGCGGGCTCTCCGGCCAGGACCTGACCGACGCCCTGAACGCGGGTATCAGCGTCGCCTTCGACAAGGTGACCACCGAGCTGTTCCCGACTATCGCCCAGTTCCAGCAGATGGGCGAGGGCCTGGGCGAAACGCTGGTGCGCGTTGCGTCCGATGTTCAGGGCGTCAACAGCATTTTCGGGTCGATGAACAAGTCGCTGGCCGGCATGTCGATCGAGGCGAAGGAGCAGCTGGTCGAAGCGGCCGGCGGGTTGGACAAATTCGCCTCCTCGGCAAAGTCGTTCATGCAGAACTTCTATTCCGAGGATGAGCAGCGCGCGGCCACGAAGGCCAAGCTGAACCCGGTGCTGGCCCAGTACGGGCTGACAACCGAAGGGGCGGCCGCGCAGAAGATGTTCCGCGACTTCGTCACCGGCCTGAACGTGACCACGGCGGCGGGCGCTCAGACCTATGCAACGCTGATGGACCTGCAGCAGGCGTTCTTCGATGTCACCGACGCTGCGGCCAGCCAGCGCGCGGACCTGCAGGACCAGCTGGACCAGTTGACCATGACGTCGGCTGAATTGCTGGCCAAGCAGCGCGATGCCCTGGACGAGAGTAATCGCGCGCTGTTCGACCAGGTGCAGGCAGCCCAGAAGGCCAAGGATGCGCAGGATGCGGCCAAGTCCAGCCTGGGCGATTTCATCAGCCGGATGAAGTCGTTCTCGGAGACCACGGCCAGCATCAACAGCAGCTTGGTGCTGAGCGACCTGACGACGCTCACGCCCGAGCAGCAGTACGCGGAGGCGCGCCGGCAGTTCGAGCAGACCCGCCAGGCGGCCGCCGGCGGCGACGCCACGGCGCAGGGCAACCTGCAGTCGATCGAGCAGACCTTCCTGCAGCTGTCGAAGAAGATCTACGGCGGCGATGCGCAGTACTCGTCCGACTTGGCCACCGTCATGCGTACGAACGACGAGCTGTCGAAATGGGCTGCCGGCTCCGTCGACGTGGCGCAGGCCAGCCTGGATGCGCTGAACAACTCGTCGGCTAGCCTGACGGACATCAGCGGCACCCTGAAGCTGATTGCCCAAGGCGTGCAGTACCTGCCGGTGGCGCTGGCCGGCCAGGAGGCGCCGACGTTCACCCCGTCCTACGCACCCATCGACTACTCGCGCATGGGCACGCTGGACATGGCGCCGCTGGTCACCGAGGTCAAGGCGCTGCGCGAAGAAGTGAAAGCGCTGCGTGAGGACGCCCAGAAGCAGTCCGACGCCGAGATCAACGCCGGCGCCGCCGCAACCAACCAGGCTGCAGACAAGATCGTCGCCGGCCAGCGCGCGGCGGCGACTAACGCGGCCTGGGCTGCCAAGAACTCTACGAGGGAACCAACTTGATTACTGATGAGCAATTTGCAGCGTGGCTCGAATCGAATACCGCGCTGCGCTGCATGCTGTTCGAGGTGGGCTCGAGCAGCGGCACGCGGTACCTTTCCAGCACGATGTACAACAGCAGCTCGGCGACCACCAGGTACGACGCGGTGGTCGCCGGCGGCCTGCAGGTGGTGGAATCGATCTCGATGGAGGCCGACGCCAGCCTGTCGGTTGGCGACATCGAGATCTACAACAACGATGGCGCGCGCGACAGCTGGCTCGACGACGTCTGGGCGAACCAGCCGGTGCTGGCGTTCCTGGGCGACGTGCGCTGGGATCGCGCGGACTTCCGCCAGGTCTTCAAGGGCGTGGTCATCGACATCGGTTGCAAGTCGCGTGACCGGCTCAACCTGCGCCTGACAAACCAGCTCGAGCGCCTGAACACGCCGGTCACCGACGTCAAGATCGGTGGCAACGCGCCGAATCCTGACGCCGTCGAGCCGGAACTTCTGGGCGAGGGGCACAACTTCACGCCGGTGCAGACCAATCCGAACACGCTGGAGTATGCGTTCGGCGGCACCGAGCGGCTGATCGAAGCGCGCGTCGATGCGCGGCCCCGGGAAATCACGGTCGATCTTGCCGCCCGTCGCTTCAAGTTCACCAGTGCTGTCGAGGGCGGGCAGGTCACCTGCAGCGCGCAGGGCATCAAGTACAACGGCGTCTACATCAACACGATCGGCATGCTCGTGCAGTACCTGGTGACGCAGCGGGGCAAGGCCAGCACGCGGTTCACCGCCGACGAACTCGACACCGCGCAGCTGGCAGCATTCGAAGCGGCTCACCCGCAGCCGGTCGGGCTGCCGCTGCTCGAGCGCGCGAACATCCTGCCGACCATCCAGCAGCTGGCCAGCAGCATCGGCGCCCAGCTGGTGCCCTCGATGGCCGGCAAGCTGCGCCTGATCCAGTTCGCGATCCCGACGTCGGCCTCGATCGAGATCCGGCCGTCACAGCAGATCGACAGGAGCATCACGATCGCGAACCGCACCGAGGTGCAGGCGGCCGTGAAGATCGGCTACAACCGCAACTGGACGGTGCAGAACAACTTGCAGACCTTGCTGTCGGCGAGGGACAAGGAGCTGTACTCGCAGGAATGGCTGTCGGTCACGTCGAGCGACGCAGCGGTGCAGGCGGCCTACCGGCGCGATGCCGAGCCGGTGCAGATCGACACCTGCCTGCTGCGCAAGGTCGACGCCCAGGCCGAGGCCGACCGCCGCCTGGCGATCGTCAAGGTGCCGCGCACCACGTATCGCTTCGAGGCGCCAGCCAACCAGCTGCTGACCGAACTGGGCGCGGCGGTGAAGCTGTTCAGCAATCGTTTCGGCCTGGCCGGCGGCAAACCCGGCCTCGTCACTTCACGCTCCGTCAACTGGGGCACGCTTCGAATCACCATGGAGGTAACCGTCTGATGGCGGAAATTGTCAACGACCGCGATCTGCTGATCATGGCGGCTGTGCCGCGCTTCACGCCGCCGACCGACCGAGGCATGTTCCTGACGCCGCCGGCCGCCATCTTCCGGGCGTCCGGCGACGGCTCGACCTCGACGCCACCGTCGTTCACGTTCAAGGCCACCTTGCTCAACATGGCTGGCCAGGTGAGCTTTGCCGCGTCGAACGGCGCCAAGCTGACCGTGAACGCGGCGAAGAACGAGGCGACACTCGACTATGCCGCATACCTTGCGGCGGGCGCCGAGGCCGTCTTCATCACCGCGGCTATCACCGTCGACGGCGAGCCCTACACCCAGCAGGCGGTCGTGACCAAGGTCGCCGATGGTGCGCAGGGCATCGATGGTGCGCAAACCGGCGTGGCGCGCCTGTATCAGTTCTCGACCACCGTGCCGGCCAAGCCGACCGGCGGCAGTACGTTCACCTGGGCCGGCGCCTGGAATGGCGCCTATACCGGCACCGACGGCTGGGGCGTGACCGCTCCCGCGAATCCGGGGACGCCAGGTCTGCGCCTGTACGTCGCCTCGGTCTCGGTTTCGGCTGCGGCGAAGGCCACGACGACGGCCGTTAGCTACACCGGCGCCACGGTCGAGGCCTGGGCGCAGAACGGTGCGAAGGGGGATACCGGCACGAGCGGCGTGCAGTCCGGCGTCGCCACGGTCTACCAGTGGGCGGCCACGATCCCGGGCGGTCCGACGGGAAATGCCCTGTTCCGCTGGGCCAGCAATGCGTTCGGCGAGGCTCCGGCCGGCTGGGATCTCACGCCAGGCGCCGCGCCGTCGCTCGGCATGACGTTGTGGGCGGCCAGCGTGCACCTGGTGGACGCCGCAGCGAACGGCGACACGGCCTTCAACTGGCAGTCGGCCAGCATCATGGCAATCGGCTACGCCGGCACGAATGGCGAACCCGGCCAGCCCGGGCAGCCCGGGCAGCCCGGTGGGCCCGGCAAGCAGGGCGCGTCGTACGTGACTGCGTACATCGCCTCGAGCGCGATCGCCGCCAACGGCGCGCCGGCGCAGACCGCGGGCAGGGACAGCCTGCCGGCGGCGAACAGCAGCGGCCTGGCCGGCGCCTGGTCGGCGGCCGTGCCGACGCTCGCCGACGGGCAGCGCATGTACCAGACGGACGGCATCTACGACCCGACCACCGACAAGGTCACCTGGTCGATCCCGTACTGGTCGTCGCTCAAGGTGGCTACGTTGTCGGCGATCACGGCGAATCTGGGCAACATCACTGGCGGCTCGCTGAATATCGGGAATGGCAAGTTCACGGTCGACGCTTCGGGCAACGTGACCATGAGCTCGTTCATCCTGTTCGACCCGAACACCGGCAAGGCGATCCTGCAGGCCGGCGGATTGATCAACCCGGACTTCCTGCCGGCGAGCGTGAAGAACAGCGAGATCCAGGTGGGCGGGCGCAACCTCGTTCCGGACTCGGGATTCGAGCGCGGCCTGTACCCGTTCAGCGAGCGCAGCGGGGGATTCAACTGGCTCACCACCACCAACGCTGTCAATGCTGGTGCGCCGTACGTCGGCACGCGATTGCTGTACATGGACGGCGGGCAAACCGGTAATGGCACCATGTTCGATTATTGGGCCTATACGGGCGGCCCGAAAACCAAGGTCGAGCCGGGCAAGCAGTACATGATCAGCTTCTACTACAAGGGAGGGGCGGATGGACAGTTCGGACATACGAGCAGCTATATTCGACGGTCCGATGGTGAGCATGAGCCACTGCTATTACCTGCGTTCGGAAACGGCACAACGTGGACGCGCCAGGTCCACCATTGGACGTGCCCCGCTGGCGTAACCGAAATCGAGTTCCGCTTTGGCGTGGTCACCATGGGCTACTGGTGGCTGGGAGTGGATTGCCTCCAGGTGGAAGAGGGCAATAAGGAAACCGATTGGAATCTCGCGCAGGAAGACGTGACTGCCGATGCCCAGGCTAGAGCCGATGCGGCAGCCAACTGGTCAGTGGAAGCCGGCCACATCTACGCCGCTGCTCAAGCCGAGCTGGCCCGCACCACCGCCCAAGCGTACGCCGATGGGAAGGTGACGGCCGAGGAGCAGCGCGCCATCGACGATGCTACGGCAAAAGCGAATGCCGCCAGGATTGCTGCCATAGAAGCCGCAGCTGCGGACGCCCAGGCCAAGGCAGATGCTGCAGCAAACTGGGCCGTGGAAGCTGGACATATATATGCTGCCGCGCAGGCAGAGCTAGCGCGCGTCAACGCCCAGGCGCACGCCGACGGCATCGTGACCGACGCCGAGCAGCGCCTGATTGAAGACGCGACCAATAAAGCGGAAGCGGCCCGGGTTGCGGCGGTGGATGCCGCGGCTGCCGACGCCACTGCGAAGGCCGCTGTGGCTGCCACCATGTCGACCTGGGCAGGTACTAGCGGGCGTCCGACTGACATTTCCAATCTCGTCAAAAAAGGCACGTTTGAGGACAACCAAAAGGGGACGTGGAGTGGCGACAGTTACCTGGCTGCTGTGGATCAAGTGGGAGCCGAAAACGTCCCATTGAAGGTCAGCCTCCTTTCGCATTCGAGAGACTGCTACGAAGATGGCAATCCTTCCCCGATCACCCCAGGGGAAACGATTTATGTTTCCGGGTGGCTCGGCACTCAGGATACCGGCTATGCATGCGGGTTCGGATTTGCGGTGCTTAACAAGGACGGAGCTGTACGCTCCTGGGCGCCTGTAATTACTCTCGCACCTCGCCAGCCGTGGAAGTATCAAGAAGGCTCGTGGACGGTTCCATCAACGATGGTGGGGTACGACGGTGTCACTTTCATTCCGTCTGGGCTGATCCCTTGGATTCAACAGGATTGTCCGCCTGACGCTCCCAACTATCTACGGGTTGACGGTCTTTGGATAGGTCGCCACGCACGCGGCGCCACCGTCGGCGCGCCGGCCGGCACCCAAATCGCTGGAACGGCTGCCGAACTCGTGGCTGCAAATGCCGGCGCAGTACCGGCCATGAGCCAGGCCATCAACAAGAAGCTGCAGAAAGACGGCTACGACGTCATCACGGGGTCGATTGGCCTGATGTCGAAGTTGGCCTTACTGATCGGGGACGAGAACAACGGCGTCTGGATCGGCAGCGAAGGGATCGTACTGGTTCAGGGTGGCATCATCAAGGTGACGATCCCCATCACCGGCAACCCGACGTTCGCCGGCGAGCTGATTGCCGCGATGGGCACGCTTGGAATTCTTCGTCTTGCTGCGAACGGCAGTATTTCATCTGGCGATTTCACCGGCTGGGCTTGGCCGGATTCGCGGGCGCTGGGTCGGCCAGTCACGGGATTCTATCTGGGCTCCGAAGGTCTCCTCATGGGAGATTACTACGCCGGCAAATACGTCCAGATCAGGGCGGACGGGAATATCTACTCTCAACGGTTCCGCATCGTAGACGGTCAGGTATTCATGGATGGCCCTACCATCACCACCCCGGACTTCGGGGCGAAGACCGTCAGCGGCTTGTACGACTCACGGGGCGCTGAGGGCCTCCCCATCAATACCACTCAGGTCATCGGATCGTACTCGGTCACGATGGTCGGGGCCGTGGGCGCCGCCACCGCGCAGTTCTCCTTCCAGACCGACAGCGGGAAAGTGACTCTTGCGGTCAATGGAAATTCTGTGGTCGTGTACGGGCGGTCGGGCAACGGCCGGTGCCAGGGCACGCTGAATGTCACCATGACGGACTCGAACGGCATGGGCGCCACAGGCAGCTGCTATATCGACGCAGGCTTTGGAAATGGAGTGCCGATTTGAAAATCAACTACGTTGCAAAACACATCACTGGGGTCATCATCGCCGGCTGCCAGGGCGATGACCCCGATGCGGGGCCGGCCTACCCGCTCCCGGCGTGCCCAGAGGGCTGCCAGTGGATCGAGGTGGGCGAGCCGTTCACCCGTGCCGGGCGCGCCGACAGTGAGGAAGCGCGCCTGGTCGACGGCGCGGTCGTGTGGGTCGAGACTGCGGCGCTGGCCGACGTCATCGAACAGGTCCTGGACCAGATCGACGCCGATGCCGATACCGCGCGCGTGTCGGTGCTGATCAAGACCACCAAGGCCGAGGAGTACATGCAGGCCGAGACCCAGGCGCGCGCGTGGCAGGAGGCCGACTACGCCGGCGACGCGCCGCCCGACGTGGCCAGTTGGGCCGCAGCCAAGTGGCGCGACAAGCTGACCGACCAGCAAGCAGCCGAGAGCATTCTGGCGCAAGCCGACCAGTACCGCGCGCTGCTGAGCGGGATCCGGGCGCTTCGCCTGCGGCACATGGAGGACGCCCGGCACGCGGCCGACGCCGCCGGCGCCCGCGCCGTCCTGTCCACCTTCACCACCGAACTTTCCAACCTGATGAAAGGAACCGCATGAACAACATGCGCGTCGTGTACGACAACGCGCTCGAGCGTGCGCAGCTGTCGGCGTCGAGTGAGGCAAGTCCCCAGATGGCGGCCGCCAAGCTGCGCATCGACGACAAGGACACGCTCTGGCGCGCCGCCGGCAAGACAGCGGCCCTCACGCTTACCTGGCCAGCGGCCGAGGTGCTGTCGTGCTGTGCGCTCGCGTTCTGCAACTTCTCGCCGACTGCGACAATTCGCGTGCGTGGCTATTCAGACGCCGCCGGCACCGCCCAGGTGCTCGACACTGGCGTCCAGCCGGCCTGCCCGGCGCCGGCGGTTCGACTGCGCGGCTGGGCAGCGGCGCAAGCCGCAAGCGCATACGCATATGGCGGTGGCGCGCTCGCGCGCATCTGGTTCCCTGAAGTGGCGGTGCAACGCATTGTTGTCGACGTCGCGGATCCAGGCAGCCTGCAAGGCTACCTGGAGGCGGCCTGCCTGATAGTAGGGCGTTATTTCTCGGCGCGGTACAACGCATCCGATGCATCTATGACGTCCGTGGACACCACCGAGCTGTATCGCAAAGCATCTGGCGCTCAGGGGGCAGACCCAGGTTTCACATACCGCCGCCTGTCGATCGACTTGTCGAGGGTGTCGCCTGCGGATCGAGGCAGTGTCGTGAGCCTTTTGCGCAACAGCCGGGGCTGCCCGGTCCTGATCAGTGTGTTCCCGGGATCGCAGGACTTTGAACTCGAGCGCGACAACATGATCTACGGCCGCCGCACGAAGGATTCCGACATCTCTACCCAGTACGGCCTGAATTATTCCACCACCCTTGAAATCGAGGAGATCTGATGCTCGCAGCAGAAGCCAATCAGCCGCGCGGCGGCTACGTCACCATCCGGCTCACCAGCCGATGGCCCTGGAACCCGCTCAGCCTGGCGATCGGCATTGCATCCGGTAGCCGCCAGTTCAGCCACGCCGTCGGCATCATCGAAGGCCGGGCATACGAGGCATCGATGACACACGGCTGCCGCGCCGGCGCCGTCGACGAGTTGATGACGGGCGTCGTTGTCTACCGCGACATGCAGGTTTGGGTACCGGACATCGATGCCGCGCGCGAGTTCGCCGAGGCGCAGGTGGGAAAGGGCTACGACTGGCTGGGCGCCGTCGGCATTCCGTTCACCTACTCGGAAGAGTGGTCGGACGACAGCTGCTGGTGGTGCTCCGACCTGGTCTTCGCGATCCTGCTGGCCGGCGGCGAGCGCCTGTTCGATCCCGACGTCATGCGGCGCGTGCGCCCTGTCGATCTGCAGATGGTCGACATCCCGAAGGGCGAGATTGCTTATGCATAAACCACACAGGCCAAAACCGTCCCAGTTTTCCGAGAACTGAAACAGCGGAATCTTCATCATTAAAACACGCCCCCAACCCGCTTCGGCGGGTTTTTTAACGCCCACCGAAAAGGCAAAAATGAATATTCCAAGCGCATCCGAGGCAGGCAGCTACGCCGGCGCCATCGTGGCGATCGCGACGTCGCTGACCCTCACGCAGTGGGGGATTGCCGTCGGCATCGCCACTGCGCTGGCGACGTTCTTCCTGAACTGGTTTTACATGCGCCGCCGCGACGCGCGCGAAGAGCTGGCGCTGCAGCTGCAGCTGGGAGTGAAGCAATGATGGCCCAGCTCAAGACCTGGCTTCTGCTGGCGCGCAAGAGCGTCTGGGCGGTGCTGCTGCTGGCCTACCCGTTCGCCGACCAGATCATCGCCACCATCGAGGGCTGGTTGCCGGCCCTGGCGCCATACCTGGGCGCCGACACCTTCCGCTACATGGGCTTGGCCATCGCGGCCGCTAAGGTCGCGCTGCAGATCTACCGCGGCGTGTTGCAGCTGAAGGCGCTGCTGGCCACCAAAACGGGAGGTGCATGAGATGGCGAACGACCAGACCAAGAAGTCGCCGCGCCGCGGCCTGCTGGCCATAGTCGGCGCCGCGGCGGCCGCCTCGCTGCTGGTGTTCACGCCGGTGCAGGAAGGGCGCGTGCTGAAGACCTACCGCGACATCGGTGGCGTCCTGACCTACTGCGACGGTGCCACCGAGAACGCCCAGGCCGGCAAGACCTACACGCCGGCCGAGTGCGACGTGCAGCTGGATCGTGACCTCGAGCGGCATGCCGCAGGTATTGCCCAGTGCGTGCCGATGGACAGCCTGACCGATGGCCAGAAGGTGGCCTTCGTCGACGCCGCCTTCAACATCGGCGTGTCGGCGTTCTGCGGCTCGAGCATGGCACGCAAGGCGAAGGCCGGCGACATGGCCGGCGCCTGCGACGCGCTGCTGCTGTGGAACCGGGCCGGCGGTCGCGAGGTGGCCGGCCTGACGAAGCGGCGCCAGCGCGAGCGCGAGCTGTGCCGCCAGGGTTTGCGGTGATCGGCGCCACGCTGGCGCGCCTGGCGCCGTACAAGTTGCTTCTCGCTGCCGTGCTGGCGTTCGGCGCTGGCTGGGCCGTCAACGGCTGGCGGCTCGGCGCCGAGCTGGCGGGCGAGAAGGCCGCGCGCGCCCAAGACCAAGCCACCCAGGCCGGCGCCGCGCTGTCCGCGGTGCAGGTCGATGCCTTGGCGATCCGCCAGGCCGCCACCGAGTACGCGGCCGCCCAATCCACCCTCGCGCCCAAACTAGCGGCGCTCACCAAGGAGCTGCGCAATGCGAAGCCTCTTCCCGCTGATTGCCGCCCTGATGCTGTCCGGGTGCGCAACCTCGACGCCGCCATCGACGCCGCCAACCAGGCCGCCGCTCGATAGCGCTCTGGCGGCGCCGTGCCCTGCCGTCGAGAAACCTGAATCGCCCGAGTACGACGTGTGGCAGGCCTGGGCAATCAATCTGCTGCGCCAGTACGCCGAGTGCGCGGCACGGCATGTCAAAACGGTACAGGCTTGGCCCAAGTAAGCGACGGTATCGGTCGGCGCTCCAACGGTAGCGCGAGCACCCGCGCAGCCACTTCGTCAGGCACTCCACTGAGCACGAACATTACGGACGCTTCAAGCCAAGTCACCTCGGGCAATAGAATCAAAGCCAGGTCGACCCGGCTGGCAGTGAGGTGGTCTGTGCGCATTTCCATGGCGCCACAATACATCCGGCCTTCATCGCAGAGGTGAGCCTTCTCAACAGTGCTAAACTTTCTCCATTTATCACAATGGTCTGAGGCTCACGATGGCGATGACATCCTGCACAACATGTGCCAAGGAGATATCCAAGGAAGCGTCCTCCTGCCCACACTGCGGGCAACCTAGCCCGGCGATGAAGTCAGGGACGCGTGCTCTGTGGGCCTTGTTTGTGTTGGGCTTGTTCGGCTGGTGGTTCTTCGGCGGTGGCTTGACGTCGCACGTCGACGATCAGATGGTGCAGCAAGCGTTGGCCGAGTACCAGATTGCCTGGCGTAGTAACGACAAAATGCAGTCTTGCGTGCATGCAGGGATCGTAGCAGCTGCGTATATGCAAGCCAAAGACGAAGCCAACTATAACCAGTGGCTGTCGATCGAAAAGAAAGAATGCAAAGCAGCTGGAGTTCCTCGCTAACCACAGCAAGGGTATGCACGAGGTCTGTTATTGATCATGCCATTCAAGCCACCTTTGACCAAAGACCAGCTGCGCGAGATCCAGGACCGTAACGTGGACTCGCCTGATGTCCGGATGCTGCTATGGGAAGTCGCGCGTCTGCGATCGCTGATTCTGCGGGCGGACCAGCTGCAGCGGACGCTTGGGAGTTTAGGGGGCGGGCCAGGGCTCGTGCTGTCGGCGTTTCGAAACGAACTTAAGGACGAGCCATGCGTCCGGGAGTTCCCTAGGTTGAATGAGTAAAAGCCACCCGCGAGGTGGCTTTTTCACGGCGTAGCTTTTAGCGTAACTTTCGCGCTGCCGGCTATCTGTTCATAGGTGAATACACCCATGCATCATGGGAGTGTGCTTTTCGGTCGCGAGGCGTTTCGCCGCGTCGGCATTGATTTCGCGTGGGACGTTCATGGGGCCAGGTTGCTAGGGGCCGGGCAGGGAAGAGCTGGGCCAGGACCGCCATT
>Ga0265780_10001022_pt1 | contig 41080 bp, 39 predicted proteins | sample P1T30metagenome_FD_192432 | JGI IMG/M metagenome (GOLD analysis project Ga0265780, IMG submission 192432) | Plant litter microbial communities from East Loma Ridge, Irvine, California - P1 T30 | ecosystem: Environmental > Terrestrial > Plant litter > Unclassified | place: USA: California...
CACCCAACTACCAGCAAACCTCATCCCAGTAGAAAAACGCACGGAAGATTCACACACCCACGCACTGTTCATCACACCACAAACAACTTCCTCTCTTCCCAGCGTCTTCCATATCCTAGTCTTTAGTCTCAATCTATGCAAAACTCATTTCATTCATCGCCCGCGAAACAAAAGAAACCACACGAGATCGTGCTAAGCCTAGACATTAAACCCAGCATTCCTTGCCCTCCTCATTTATCGCCGCAGGTGGGGAGACTTGCTTTCCCGCCTAGGAGACGGATTGTGTCATGTGTTGTGTTGTGCATCAAGACGCTACATGACTCCATGAGTACATGTGGGAATGGCAACTCAAATCCGTGCAGTCGAATTATATTCAACTTGTACTGTAGTGTAGGCATATCACATCACACCACATCAACGTTGTAAGGTAAGCGCGCACTTTCCATGGAGAAATCGGCACAAAAGCTGGATTGTATACACAACTACACTAGACGCTACACAAATCAATAACCCCTCCCCTCATCCCATCCCTCTCACACACCTTCCAAAAAACCCCTTCCACTTCCAACCCAACCCCTCCCCAACCCCAAACCTACCACCCAACCCACCCCCTCCCCACAACCCGCCAAACCCTAACCTCCCCACTACTCAAATCCCCCATCTTAAAGCTCTCATTTTTACACTTCCTATGCTCTCTCCCCTGTTCCCAAGCCCTCACCTTCTTCTTACTCCCATCCCACTCAGCCACAACACCCACGTGTTCAGGTTTCCCCACGTCAGCGCTATACTTGGCGTGCATGGGGCCAGTCTTGCCCACGAAGCGCGCGTTGCGGAAGGTGATGATGTCGCCGGGGCGTATCTCGTCGTAGGAGAGCGTGGACGTGTTGGCGAGGTTGGAGTAGACTAGGGCGCCGTAGGCGCGGGTGCTGACGGGTGGGAGCGCGGCGGGGTAGGAGCGGAGGAGGTCGTCGATGAGGCCTTGTGGGGTGCCGTTGCCGACGACGGTGTTTTGCTTGCTTTCGACGGCTTTGGCGATTTGTCGTCCGAATTGCTCGTACGCGGCTTCGAGTTGGTCGGGTCGTTGGCGGGGTGGGGGCGGCATGTGGTTTTGTTCGAATTGGACGTCTGAGACGTTGGAAAGGTCGAATTGCGTGAGGATAGTGGTCTGTGAGTAGTCCTGGTAGAGGACGGATATGGCCTTTTCGACAAGGTTGCCGGATTGCGATTCTTTCATATCGATAAGGACGTCCTTTCGGTTTTGAAGGGACGGGGGAAGAAGCTTGGGCTGAGTCCACCAATGTGAGGCGTGTCCGAGATCGATTTCGCTGGCGATGAAGTCATCGTTCATTGACGGGCGAGGTTGATCCATGGATGTGCGTGCCGCTAGAGTGCGATTGACATCGAGTGACTTCCTTGCGCCGGGTGTTCGAGGTGCATGGTCAGACGGTGGTACAGGTGGGGCAGCACGCTCCTGAGGTGGTAGTGAAGGCGGGGCGCGTTCTTGCGGTGGTGGAGGGGGAGCAGCTCGTTCTTGAGGTGGTAGAGGAGGTGCTTGATGATGAGGCGGTGCTTGTGGTGGTGGGGGCGGTGGCCTGTCGTGTGATTTTCTCGGTGCAGGTTCAGCATAAAGTTCGTCTTCATCCGAAGACTCGGCGATTTGATGCTGTGGCACTGGAGGCATGGGTGGCGGCGGACGACTTTGTGGCGGCGGCGGCTGGCTTTGAGGTGGTGGGGGTACAGCGCGTGGGGCAGGCGGCGGTGCTGGGCTCGTGGGTGACTTGTAGCTGAAAGGGTCGTATTCATCGTCGTCTCTTTGAAAGTCCCGATCATTACGAGCTGGAACGGGCGGGGCTGGCACTGGTGGTACGCCCCGTGGCCCATCTGTCGACCGACGGCTTGGAGGTTGATGCGAGGGCGGCGGAGGTACTGCCCGAGGCAATGGCGGGATACCGTGAGGTATTGTTGGCGAGCGAGCTGATGATGGCTCGTCAGCAACAGTACGATCATCCATGCTTGTTTCTCGCGCGTGCGACTTGAGGGCTTCTTTATGATCAGCTCCAGGTGCGATGTCTGTGTCGTAGTCGCCCTCGTAGTCAGTCTCGCCCTCAATGCGATCGATACCTTTCGATGGCGGCTCGGATTGGCGAGATGGAGGCGCTGCCGTGGGCGGAGGTGGAGGCGGTGGGCGGATAGCGTTTGGTGATCCTGGACTTCCTATTGGGAACGAAGACATGCGTCGGCCTTGTGGGTCGAACGATGGCTCATCAGCACCAAAGTACGAGGTTCGCCTGTTTGGCGGTGCATTGATGCCGGCTGGCGAGAGCGTATGAGCGCCAGCATCCGTCATCTCATCGCCAGACTCAGATCCAGGGCCAGGCGAAGCGATTTGAGGGGGCGGCGGTGGCACAGGTCGAGCTTTACACATGTTAGTGGTGTTGGATAATTTGCAGCTTTGGATACTTACAGCCAGCGGGAACTGGAGGAGGCATTGGGCGTCCTAGAATTTGTCAACATGCAACTTTCTGGAATTGCTGGAGGAAAAAGGAACAACTCCACCAAACATACTAGATACGCTTAGAGTCATGACATACTCCGAGGCACCGTCCGACGCAGTATACGTCTTCGACACGACTTCGGAGAATGGCGACGACCGGCAGCAATCCAGATCTCGGCGAGTAAGGAATGCAAGGGGTTTACGAGGAATCATGAACTTACCTGAGGGAATGGGAGGAGGACGCTCGCCAGTTGGGGTTCGTTGCATGTGCTGAGGGGTCAGATCCTCGACATCCGCAATCTCGTCGGCAGCGTGAGAGCTTGTCACAGGACGATGTTCCTCGTCCTCTTTCTCAACAGCGAGCTGGCGATTCTCCTGCTCGGGACTCTTGACCGATGGCATGCCCCCCATGGGAAACATAGCGACTCGTTGTTGCGGCATTGAGCGCTCCTCAGTCTCCTCGGCCTGCTTTTCTGCAGTCTTTTTCTTCTTTGGGAACGTTGGCACGGGACCGAACATGCCTGCCATACCCATTCCTCCGCTCAATTTTGCCATACGCTCTCTCGTCTCCAGCTTCTTCCTAGTCTCGGCATCCATCTCGTCTTCTTCCTCTTCCTCTTCCTCTTCCTCTACATCCTGCTCATCGCCGACGTTTGGCTCGTGCGACGGTGCGGTAGGAGCTCTGATAGGTAGAGGTGGGTGTTGCTGCTTCGACCGATCATCATCTTCCTCCACAGTAGTCGAAGAGCCCTCAGCGTCTTCGGTATTGTCGGCGCCAGACTGGTCTGCATCGTTCTCGCTGACCAGGTCCCGAGCGTGATGAGCAGAGTCGGGTGACCTGATATCGTGGGAGGTGCGGGGAGGTCGTGCATGGTCCATTGATTCACGGGTTCTGGAGGTGGCAGTGGCCACCCTCTCAAGCTCAGTGTCCTCGCTGTCCTCAGCATGACCCTCATGCGACTCGACTCGCTTCTTCGGAGGCGGACGCTTCGGCTTGTCCTTGTGAACTGCTGCTGCGGCCCTCTCAGCCTGCTCCTGCTGCTGCTTCTGGAGCAAAGCAATGCGCTCCTTCAAGCTGATCTTGGGCTGGTTGTCTTCCTCCTCTTCATGCTGCGTCTCTTTGGTGGTCAGACCAGCGCGGTCTGCAGCGTCTTGGTCCTGTGCTTGGCGCTCTGCAATTTCCGGGTCTTCATCACGGCGGTAGGACTTGACTTGTGGGGCCTCTTTCGGTGGGGGGACGTAGGCGTTGCGGCTCGGCGGAGGAGCTACGAAGGGCTTCTTGATGAAGGTGGACGGTGCGCCTCCAGCTTTGAAGGGCTGGATAGGTGCAGCAGCGGGCGCATTGAAGGCTGCAATGCGGTCTCGGAAGGCATTGGACTTTTGCGCGACGGGTGGCGGGGGCGCCTTCTTGGCAGCAGGTGCCGGAGCGGGAGACGGTTTTACAGCCTCATTCACTGCAGGAGCTGGAGGGAGCTCGGTAGATCTGGCGCTTGTGGCCGATGGCGGAGAGGTGGGCGACATGGGCGTCGACTCTTGCTTGGCAGCAGGTGGTGGTACCTGAACGGGCGGCGGCTGCGATTGGGCCGCTTTTGGCTCCTCGTGTTGAACAGGCTCAGGTTCAGGCTCAGGCTCGTTGTGCTCGACGATAGGCTCGGGCGGTGCTGCTTGTACTGCGGGCTGCTCCAATGGCCTGTGTCGTGAAGCCCGGTTGGGCCGAGGCGGCGGCGCGGGCTCGTACCTCTCGACAAAGTTCCGCGGGAAGAGACCATCGTGCTGGGCCCCGCTGTCGTCCAGGTACTCGCCAACGTACCAGTCGTCGCCCTCCTCCTCGGTGACGGTGATGACCTGGCCCTGCTTGAAGTTGAGGTCGTCATCGTGGGGCGACGAGTAGTCGTAGACGGCCTTGACCTTGAACATGGCGGGCGGCAATTACTGTATAGGGAGGGCAGATGATCCGCCACAGCTACGGGAAGCGTGGTGGGAGAGATTACTGTAGTGCAGCCAGTCGCAGCTGTGACAGACGCGCGGGATGTGAAGAGTGCGTGTTTCGAGGTTGCGCGGCGGACCGGTAGGAGATACAGTACTTGTGGATCAATCACTATGGCTGCCCAATGACGCGGTACATCAGCACGGAGACAATGCGGGGGCGCGGAAGGATAGGATACCCAGCTTACAATTCACTCCTTTCGGCCATGCAGCGTGTGACAGACAGGGACAGAGAGTAGGAGGAGAAGTAGAGGCTGCACGGGGTGAAGGAGTCGTCATGCAGAGCCACGCTGTTGCTAAACCAGACCAGCCCCGCGCTGCTTTCTGCCTCCGCCGCCATGCCACATGCACGTCTCCACCCGCGCAGCCCGCCTAAACACCACACCAACCATTCACCATGCCGCCCAAGTCTATCCTCAAAAAGACCACCGTCTCCACCAACGCCCCTCCCCCGTCCAAGCCAGTCAACCCACGCCACTACCAGGTCGCCGTCCACCATGCAAACGTGCTCGAGGAGCGCAAGCGGGTGGAGGCGGAGGTGCTCGACTCCATTGTCACGCTAATGGACTATCCCTCTGCGCCCGATGCAGATCCCAAGCGACCATCCGCCGCCGATGCGCAGACCTTTTGCGACGCACTCGTGTCGTTTCAGCCGTCCGACTACGACGCGCTGATAGAAGAGCGCAACATCGCCGACAAGTGTGGCTACGCGCTGTGCCCGCGGCCAAAATCACGGGCGCGCTCGACGGCGAAGAAGCAGTTTGTCGACTCGCAGCATGGCGTCGAGATTGTGGACAGGAAAGTGCTGGAGGTGTGGTGCTCGGACGACTGTGCGAAGAGGGCGCTGTATGTGAAGGTGCAGCTGAGCGAGGAGCCGGCGTGGATGCGCCAGGGCGGATATGGCGACAAGCTCGAGCTCATGGTGGACAACACCGAGGAGCACCACAAAGCACTGCCCCTGCGACCTAGGGAAGAGAATGTTCAAGCACCTATCGTGGAGGAGGACGATATGGCAGAAGCATGGGCTGCGCAGAAAGACGCGATGGAAGAGCTAGCGACGGAGCGTGGCGAGAAGAAGGGTGCTGTGAGCAAGGCCAACGACAGTCTCGTCCGCCACCAGGTCACAGAGCGGATACCTGGCAGTGCACCACCCCAGCCACCGTCACAGTTACAGTCGTCGGAACATACCATGGCAATCGAGGGACACATCCCGCAGATCAACAGGAAAGATGAGGACGACGATGATGATGAAGATGCAAATGACCCGCAGGACTGGGACAAGCACCTTCCTGGGTGAGCTCAGGTTCTATCATCTACATCAAAGACTCCTGCGTATGCGGAAAATGCTCCAACACATCAGCAGTTCTACGCTACAAGCTGTTGCGGTATTATGAGCAATGCGAGGGCATCGAAGGGTCTGGACATCAGTGCCGTATAGCATCCAGAATCAGATTAATGGCGGGTAGAAGAGCGTTACGAAAGGAAATTGGGAGAGGGGGTGGATTATCTAATACGAGAAATCAATGCAGACTTTGACATGTATATGCTGTCGTGACTGCGTGATGGATGCTAGTGGTCAGCGAATTACGGCCCGCGGAGGTCCGCTATTTTCAACTTCATCATTTCGACAAACCACCACCACCACCACCACTTCAGCCGCCATTGAGACCCGCACGCGGCGGTCGCATCGCCATGTCCATCAGCCGGCAGTCCCTCTCGCCTACCGCTAACCTCCTGCGCAACTCGCGCCTCTTCTCGCTGCCGAACCCGCTCCCACGGCCAAACGTGGGCGAGACATATGGCGCTGGCATCACCAAAGCCTCCGACTCTGCCACCCTCCCATACCCCACACACCAAGCAATAGCGACAACCAAAAGCTCACTATCACGTGGTGACTGGGGACTGAAGAGACCACTACCCACAAGAAGTCGATTACTACAGACTAGCAACCCCGTGCTAAGAGTAACGCAGCTCGACACAATCGAGCACGTCACAGACTTCGACTCGGCCGCCGACCATGTGCGCTCACGGCAGAAGTTCGAGGAGATGGGCGTGCCCATGATGAAGGGTATGCCCCAGATGCGCGAGCGCGACATCTCCAGCGCCAATCCCAATGGCGCATTCGAAATCCGCGACGACACCACCTCCTACGACACGGATCTCGGCCTCGACGAAGCCGGCCTCTACCTGCAAGCCCTCAAGAAGAGCTCGGGAAAGAACCAAAGAACAGCCCCGGAGAACTTCAAGCCCTTCAGCCCCCCACCCGTCGACGCCGCCGTGCACAACGCCCGCCGCTGGAAACACGACGGCCCGTGGCTGCCGGGCATGGACGCCTCGTCGTACCTCTCCTACCTCACCACGCAGATCTCGCACCGCCGCAAAGAATTCAACACATGCCTCCGCGAATTCGTCAGGAACGAAATCTATGCGACCCGCCAACTCAACGCCTCAAAGTCCAGCGAAGCCCCGCCCCTCGACGAAGCCGAAGCCCAAAAATGGCGCAAGCAACAAGCCACATCATGGGCCGACATCAGTGAAAAGGACATCGACACGGGCATCAAAGCCCTGCGCCGCGAAACCGCAAACAACCCCCTGACCTCCCGCCTCGTCAAGAAACTCATCCTCCCCTTCCTCCGCCTCCCCACCATCGCCTTCAAAAGCACCGCCTACCACCAAGACGCCAAACGCCAGGACGCAGAGCAATACAACTTCGACGCCGAGCTCGCGCCCCTATCCACGCACCCCTCCGCAGGCCTCGGCTACCTGCGCACAAAAGCATACCTCTCCACGCACCCCATCCTCGGCCCGCAGAAACAGCCCGCACCCGTCCCCGCGCGCGTCGTCCAAGCGCGCCGCAGCGCCCGCGGAAACACAGAGCCGTACGCGAAACTCGGTGTGGGCGGCTTCGTAGCCAACGACGAGCACCGCGCGACGGACGCCAAAGCCGCGGTCAAAACGAGCGGAGGCGACGTCGAGACCATTGACGTCGACACGCCGGGCGGGCGCAAAGTCAATGTTCACCCCGCGTTTGCGTCCGTGTCGAATGACGGGCGCGTGCATATTAAGCTTTTCCGCGCTGTGGGGGCTGAGGTCCAGGTTGCGAGGGGCGCGCTGGAGGATGTGCCGCCTGGGAGGGAGGGGGTTGTGGATGATGTTTTGGGGGATTTGGGAGGTGGGAAGAGTGGGGTTAGGGAGTTGGATGAGGGGAGGGGGAGGGCGGGTGGGAATGCGAGGGAGTTGGATGCGTTTGGGGATCAGGCGAGACAACTTGGTGATTTCCTTGGGGCGATGAAACCTGAGGGGAAGGGACGGCCTGCGCCTGGATTCCCTGGTGTGGCTGATGCGTTGAGGTAAGGGAGGAATTGAAGATGCTGGTCTGTGTGTATGTATGTATATATCCTTGTGTAACATTTGAAACTGATCCATTCGCTCAATAGCAAGATGAGATTCTGTTGCACGCGTAACTCCGAGTTTGACATATAACATATCACAGTCCGTCCACGTCAACAATCCCGTGAGAGAAAAAAACACAACGCATATCCTTGAAACCAGGGTAATTTTTCCTCCGTTCCGCTTGTAAAGCTAGTCCATGTATATTTATCTACACCTTTACTACTAATTCCCTTGACTTCCTTGCCTGTACTGTTCAGTTCGTACGCAGCAGATTTCCTGTCGGCTGTTTGACAAGCGTAGAGCGGGGACAAGGGACCGGCTGACATGGCTCTGGTATGGGGAGTCGAAGTGATGTTGTGGGAGTGGGAAGGTGAGTTGCGTTTGGGAGAGGAGAGGAAGGGATTTGGAATGTCATTCAGGTGCAGTGTAGTAAGTGTCTCAGCGCCGCTAAGTCCAATCCTTCAAAGCTGGGCCGCAAACAAGCCGGGCAATGCAAGTGCAGGCTTCTCGACGTGGAACTCGACACAATATCACAAGTTCAATCTCAAACTTTGGACAGCCGTCTTGAACGGCAGTGTCTGGATATGGTGGATATGGCAGGGTCTACGTACAAACTACAAATGCACCACCAAGTGCGCGACTAAACACAGACACATGCTACGACGTCGACGCTTAGGGCTTTAGTATGGCAGATCTCATCAAAGTCGCTACCAACATACTGCCTCTACTGCCTATGACTGAGCGCCGTGTATTGTGGCAGGGGCTCCGCCCCAAGGACGACGGCAAAGCCTAAACGTATTTGAACGCATCGGCCATGGCAGTCGACGAGGTGGTGCAAAGCAGCGACCCGTGCCTCATTGATGTAAGTGTCAGTCCCAACCCGTATCAGTATTGTACGAAGGCCATGGTGTGTACGACAAGTGATTCAAATGACATTGTTCATCTCCAATTCCGAAAAGCTTCCGAGATCGAATCATAAGAGTGCAGAACAAGAAGGCACAGTGGTGGGAGTGGATTGTTGGTATGTATCTGGGCGGCGGTGGTGGTGCTGGATATAGCCAGTAATTACTCCTTACGGCCCGTCGGGTGTTACGCGTTTGTGCGACGGTGGGATACTGGGACGTCAGTCATATGAACGAAATAAGCTTGGCGTACGAAGTGCGATACGTTGCGTTTGTGATGCCGGTGAGATAGCGAACTTTGGGTCAAAGTGAGGGGGTGGGCGCGGAAGGAATACTTTGGTACGGTACTCACCCTGCAACCAGTGCTCTAGGGCATTTACTACATTCAACAAAATAAACAAACAAACCTCTCAGCTGGTGAACGAACAAACACTCTGGCAAAGAACAACAACAACTCGCAATCCCTTCCTGATTGTTCATCGCACGGCATGGCGGTAAGTCGCAGTGTCCTTGCGTTTCTACCCACGGCATATATACAGCTCTTGTCCACGATTTGACTGACAATATGCAGTGGACCACAGGGAAAACCGCAGGTCTAGCACTCGGTATCATACTGCTCGTGATAGCAATCGCTACCACTACATATTTTTACCTGCGCCACCGCAAACACCATGCCAATACCAACACCGAGAAGCCCGTTGACGTCGAGTCTCCAGCTCCATCTACACCCAACCAAGACGCCAATCCAGTTGCTGCAAATCAAGCACTTGCAAACAACACGTCTGTTGATGCCGCGTCTCGCTCATCGCCAAGGAATAAGAAAGAAGGACGCACGATTATTACGGATGGCACAGTTCGCCGCACTACCGGGCACCCTCAGACTTTCGTAGATTGGGTCGAAAAGACCAAAGAGATCGGACCCAATGGCGAACGCCTACCCCGCGATCAATCTGCAGGTGTTTTCCAACATAACTCCGCGTCCCCATTACCCATCGCATCCACACCCTCCACATCTCATCCCCAGCCACCCCCCTCCCGCCCCGTCAGCGCCGACGTCCTCTCCCTAATGTCCTCCATCCCCAAAGTATCCCGCGCAGAGCCAAAAGCCGTACGGTCCTTTACGCTGCCGCCCATACCAGCCATGCCGGCTGAGAAGCCGAAAAGCGCGCGCGACTCGTGGGGTGCGTCGAGTTTCAGGAAGGCGGTGCTGAGTGCTGGGGGGTCGGAGCGCGCGAAGGAGATTTTGGCGAAGGTGGAGAGGGAGAGGAAGGCGGGGGAGCGGGATGATGGAAATGCTGATATTGAGGTCAAGGAGGAAGAGGAGGAGGAGATGCTGGTTAAGATGGAGGGGGAGGGGAGGGGGAGGTCGTATTCGGGGGCTTGGCCTCAGAGGGGGGTTTGAAATTGGATTTTGGATGTGAAGGCGCTGCTAGGACACCACGGGCATGTGTAGCATTGTGGACAATTGAAACAATTAGGCAATATATATTAGCTCCTCAACCTCCATCGCGGCGTCGGTGACGTCACATCTTATCCTTGTCGGCGCATAATCAAAATTGTCCTCGCGGTATATCACAAAGCGTACTTGTGTGAAAGATACCATTTTGACAACTATCCTGACATCTCCAAAGTCCCAAACGACGGATTTCGCTCGACCCAGCCCAAATATCATCGGTCTTCAAAATTCACCGCCAGAACAACCTTCCCACTCAAAGCGGTCATGATCAGACTCAAATGCCAACCCGGCACTGAAGCTGCAACACTCACTATTCAACTCAACACTTCTTCCCCAACGCTCTCCCTCTCCGCCCTCAAATCATCAACGGAACCTATCATCCGCCTACAAATCCACATCCGCATCGCCAAATCAGTTCATCCCTCCCGACCCATTACATTCTGCACACAAGGCACCATCTTCGACACCGCACATCCAACCTCAGGCCACATGGACACTCTCGCGCTCGGCAAGCTAGGTCCAGGCCTCGTATGTACGCACGCCAACGGGCAGCGCAAAGTCATCTCGCTAGGCAACTTTCGCGTGCACCGCGCACGACAGGATGGCGACAATGCAACGAATCTTGCCGAACGACCGGATACGCATTTCGTCAGCGTACCAAGTCTCGACTCCGGCGGCGACCTTGTGCTCACTCACGAAATTACGTCGGGGCGCTTATTCGCGCACGCCGAGGGAATTACACGGGAGGATTTGCAGGTTGGTGAGAAGTATGAGATGGGGACTAGCGAGAGGCATCTGGGGACGATGTGGTGGTGCTGGGGCGACTTGGATGGCGATTTGGAAGGGATAAAATTGCACTGTTTTTCGGAGGGTTTTTGCGTCGCAGGGGAGGTGGAGAGGCCTGGTGCTGAGGAGGTGGAGCGGGAAGGGTGGGTTACGGGACAGGATGTGAGTAGGTTGGTGTTTGGATTTGGTGCGTGGGGAAGGGGGTGTGGGATTACGGTTGTGGAGTGATGAGGTTTAGTGAAGATGGAGGGGAAAACGAGGGGAGGTTGTATTTGGACACGTGGCCTTGAAGGGGGGTCAAAAGGGACTTTGGATATGACTGTGAAAGGTAATACTATGCCATCACGCATGTTGGTAGCTGTTGCAATGGTTCAAAGTGACACGGTAATTTTAGCTCCTCAGTCTCTATTATCATCACAGCCCCTCACATTTTTACCATTGTCGGCGCATACTAAAAATCGGCCTCGCGGGTGTAACATGACTTGTAACCGTACGCACTTCAAAACCTATCTTGCCATCTCAAAAATGACCATTTCCCTGACTTCAGCCCGCTAAAGAAATGTTCAATCTAGCATTCTTTTCTCATTCCCCTCTGAAACTGGTCTAAGTCACGTCTCCTCCATCGAAGGTCCTTCAGGCGTCCCCTCTTCTGATAGCGCCTGTAGTCTTCTAACTGCTTGCTGACTCTGGCACCGTTCGGGTTGGTCTTTCGCTTCTTCGATGTCGTCTCCGACTCCGTTGCACTGGCCTCCTGATCTGAGCCTGCACTGTGCTTTGCGGACTTTCTCTTCTTGCTAGTCGACTTGGTGGTCTGTGATGTTTCTTTCTTGGCTTGAACGGATCGCTTCCTCTTCGTATCCGTGGTAGGCTTCGAGCTTTTCTTCTTCTTCTTGCTGGCCGCTGGTTTGAAGGCGCTATCTGAGTCTGAAGAAGACTTGTCACTTGCGGCGTCGTTCGTGTCTACATCGTGACCGCCGGTATGCGATATGTCGCCGCCCCGACCGTGATCCTCATCTTCGGTGCACGTCGAATAATCATCTTCGACACCTCCGTCCACCTCCTTAAGTCCCATGATATGCCCACGAAGCGCACACAACGTCTCGGCAATATCGTCGAACGAGCGCTTGTTGTCCGTCTCGTTGTGGATCATGGCAGCGCCAACTTCTAGCGTGTAATTATTCCAGTCGGAACTAATCTCACTTCGGTAGAGCTCCTCCAGCAAGTCGTGCAACGTCTTCCAACACAGGACGAGCACAGCGAAGACCGCGAACAAGCTTGGTGGCTTCAGCATGAAGGGCGCCGCACGGATCACGTCCAATGTTGCTTTACGGACCTTAAGCAGTCCGCTCTTGGTGGCATGTTCAGCTGTAAGAATGGCTGGATCTAAGTTGCAAAGCGGAGAAGCGAGAACAGCATTCGCAATTTCCAGGCCGAAAGCCTTCCCAGTGACTGCTCTCAAACGGCTTGAGTTCAAAATCATACCGGAACCTGATGCTGCCGATTTCAGCCTTTTGGTCGTCGTTCAGAAGCCCTTCTTCGACCATGAAAGCAATATGCCGTAGTGTCGAGCCTGGGTCCACGTCCTTGTCGTTCAGTAAAGTCCGCGCACTGGCCTGAGAATGCTTTCCGGCAAATGTCAAGCCCACGCCTGTGGAATCGCTATTTACCAGCTCTTTGATCTGCTTTTTTATGCACTGTACAATTTCGCTGAAGAGGGGTGCGAATCTAGCCGCGCTGTTGTTTGAGGTGGGGACTTCCTTCCAGATACTCCATAGCTCGCCCTCGGTTGGCTGGTAGTATGTAAAACGCCTATGTTGATCGTCGAACTCCTCGATCATCTCAAGGCCGTGCTGCGTCTTCGAGACCTTATCCTTAGCGATCCAAGTAGGTACCAGCTCGACGCAAATTTCTGCTTTGCCATTGCGCTGCCGTGTACCAACCACTCTACGTGCGGTGCCGAAGAACGTTAGGCTATCGTCTTTGTCGGCGGCTTGCTCTGAAGTCTTTGCGTGGATCGGAACACGCTCTTTCTCCTTACTGTTGGACAGAGCCGATATTCCACTGATACCTCTCACGTGATCGCGCGTAGCTAGTGCTTTGGCGGCCTGTGAGCCTCGTAGAGGCTCTCACGCGCCTTCCAATACAACACATCATTATGCCAAATCTTGTACCTTTCATCACTTACTCTTCATCTCCGCTCTCTTCCTCTCTCTCGCAACACCGCTTGATACGGATGGGCTCTCGGCCTTGTTCGCTATGCCCTTCTTGCCAGGCTCAATTGCAGCCTTCGTCGGGAGAGCATCCTCTTCTGTGTCCGGGGAGATGATGTAAGCGGTATCTGTCTTAGCCTGGGCCGGTGCAGCAGCCTTTTCCGTGGTGGCTGTGTGCTTGGATGGCATGATGCGGTGTGTGAGATTGTATTTCTGGGCGCTCGCGCTCATGAAGTATGGAGGGATTCTCTTCCTGTTTGCTATAGGACAGATTGTCTCACATCCCCTGAAAGAGTAAGCTGTCTACCGTCGGAGCAACCAGAACCTTCGTCGATATGCTCAAGACATATCCAGAAAGCACTTACAGTGTTCAAATGATTAGAGTCATTAGAACTCGACCTAGTTGCCTCAGGAATCAACAATATGTACTAGGTGAAAAAGCGCGACTTCACTCGATGCTCACAATCAACAGCAGCTGGTTCAATACATCTCAATGATTTCATTTATACCTAGGAAAAATCTCGTCGGATAACCATTCTCCAACCTCAGCCATTCCTCTCGTGCATCGCCCTGTCACCTACACCATCTCCGCCATGTTCCCCGGAAGTTCCGGTGACTTCGCCGTCTTCTGCGTATTGAATTAGTCCAATCCCAACGCTGACGCCTTCCTCTTGACGCCAGCCATCGTACACCCATCAACCGACATTCTCCTTCCAACATCCTGCATACCCCGCGGTGCACACAACCTGAGCTGGGGCTCGCCAACAGTCATGAAGTCGGTCAGATGTTCCCTTGCGGTGATCCTCATGTTCGGAAGTGAGGTATCGTGGCCATCGCTGTTGCTACCCTGGTCACTCATGCCTTGTGGATCAAACTGCAGAAACTGGTGCGACTCTGAGCCATGCTGTTCCGACGCGTTCTCGTACATGGTGTTGTTTAGAGCCTGGCACGAATACTTGGGTTCCATGACGTATTGGCTCTGACGTCGATAATGCGAGCTCGATCGAGACGTCTTTTTGGGAGCCTCGTGAGGTATGAAATCGTCACCGCTGTCATCGTCCTCAGAGACACCCTCAACTAGACCCTTGTCCCTTGCGCCGTCCTCGTCTTCATCTTCCCTATCCGCATCATCGCGTTCTTTCTGTCCTTTATCCTACTCTTTTCTACCTTGTCTTCCTCTTCTCCTCCTTTGCCCTCTTCATTTCCCTCTTTCCCGCCATTCTCATCCCCATCATCATTGTCCTCTCCAGCCGACACACCATCCCATTCCGATATGATGCGCTGCAAAACATACCAGAAGTGCAGCACATACTCATACGCATATTTCTCCATGAATACACGCAACACCTGAGACTCGTGAAACTCGTTGAGCTGCGTGACGATAGCCTCTCTGTACCACGCCGCATCAAACAGCAGTCCAATGCCCTGGACGCGCGTCGCCAGACCTCCCCTCGGAAAGAGAAAAACAAGCAGTGCGGAGATCGGGTTATTGCTAGACAAAACATGCGGACTGTGCGGAATGATTCGCGTTCCAATCTCTCGAAGTTGTGCGATGTTCTTTCCATCGAGGATGTCATTCGCTAATTTGATACGAGCGTCAGCATCTTCTGTATCCGAGTCGCCCAGTTCCGGCATGATCAGGTAGAGAACGTTCCACATCAGCGTCGGGTCGATGATGGTCTTTGGGCCACTGGTCTTCGGGTCCAGTACCAGCGCAAGTCCAGCGGGGTCCTTCTCGTTTTGATACTGGACATGCATATTGGCGTAGCGACCTTCGTTGTCTTGGCACTGCAGGTTTGCGTCTCTGGCCTGTGTGTGGAACACGTATTGCACCAGTTCTTTGGGGTTACGGAAGCCCCATGAGTGAGCCTTGGCCAGCGCGCCTTATCCGCGAATTCGTATTTGGAAAGGTTTTTCAGCCATATCAGCTTCTCTTGTGTACCGCGTATTATGTATCCAAGTAACATCATTGCGTCGTCGCGTTCCGTCTTTGTGAGCACACCGCTGTCTGTGGCAGGGATGGTGGTAGCAGGGATGGCGGTAGCAGGTATGACGGAGCCATCGCGATTGAAGCCATCAATCACAGCGCCATCCAGCCCAACCTTAGGATCGACCATAGGCATATCAGTAAGCACCTCAACATAATTCCATCCATGTCCCTCCTGAATCACCTTCGTCTTTCCATTTACCTTCGCCGCCTTCCATTCAACCTAATGACCCTTCTTCGCTACCTTAGCGTTGATCCATATAGGTTTCCCAGCAACAAGTATTTCGAGAGAATCGCTCTCTTTCTTTCGCCGCTCGCCTCTGACGTACAGCTCCATGGAGGCGGAATGCTTTCCTGTGTTTGTATGACCACGACGTATGCTGTGGTACTCGCTCGCTTGGTATATCTTGTTGCGTAGGCCCGAGCCAATGCCATCTATTTCTCGAGGCGGTGTCATTTCCTTCTCCTTACCTTTAGCCTTTGGGGGCTCATCGTCATCGCCGTTGCGGTTCTTTTCATCGCCTCCAGGTGTCTTCTTTCCAGTGCTGTTTCTCTTTGCAACTGGCTTTTCTTCGACCTTGGCCGTTGCGCGTTCTTTCCCCGCCGCTTTCGTACTCCTCTCAGAACGTGGTTCCATGCTCTCATCGTCTGTAGGTTCATCGAGGCCTTCGCGTGCGCTATTCTCATCCGATTCGATCTCTGGGGTGGTAGTTTTCTTGGGCCTAGCTCTTGGAGCAGTCTTATTCTTCGGTGCCTTCGCCGTATCGGTCTTATTCTTGGGCGGCATGGTCGCTTTGGTGTGAGTTGCTGCAAAGATCCAATCGACGGACTATAACCAAATCATCAAGTTTGACGCTCCGAAAGAAACCTCACTTCGACATTAAAAACTGAAAGAGATGTTTGCAGCGGCTGCCATAGATTGTAGTACAAGACAAAGTGGTTGTTCCTTGGTGGTAGTTCGCAACTGCTGGAGCATGAAAGAGTTCAGTTTGCTATTTCGCGACAAACCTTAGTTTTGAGGAAGAGGTAACTTAACAAAGTGCCTGTAGTTTGTACGGAACATTACCGCACGTGGTGTTGCACCTCAGCCGTGTCTTTATTGCGACAGTTGCGTTTTCCGGGTGTGCGTGAGAAACAAACTTATGGTATTGGATAGTAGTGTCGGATTGCCTATCGTGTTGTAGTAAGACGTCATGTATAGGAAAGCAAAGGAAAGCATACGTAGACTGGAGGCAAGGCGGCGCACCGCCAAAGCTTAATATACTAACCGTAGCAAAACAATTCATGCATGGTCTGAGCCCCATGGAGCTATCGCGTTCAGAGCATTCAGTCGTCGTGAAGGTCCACGCCGACACCTCGCAGTGCGCCGACAGCCCACTCCGGATACTTCTCCTTCTTTCCGGCATACAGCTTGCCGAAGAAGTCTCTGATGAACCGCGGATACCGATCTTCTAGGATAGCTTCTCGAATGAGTCGCATCAAGTTCAGCTGATAGTGAACGTTGTGCATCGTGAGTAAATGTGCTCCAGCTGTTTCCTTTGCGGTGATGTGGTAAATGTAGGCTCGGGTGATGCCAAGACCGCCCTGGGCGGTTGGTCGACAACAAGTGCACTGGCAGCCTTCTTCAATCGGACCAAAGTCTTCGGAATATACTGCATTGCGTATGTTGAGAACACCGGCAGAAGTGACGGCGTTTCCGAAACGCTAAAATTGATCAGCTATGTTCCTGGGAGTTGTTGCAGATCTACACGTACCGCTGTTCTTGTGGGCCAGACGCAGTCGAACATGTCTGCACCGAGAGCGACTGATACTACCAAGTCTTCCGGATATCCCTACATACATCAGCATCGTATCTCAGAGCTTGAGGCAGGTGACATACCACGCCCATAACATATCGCGGCTTCTTCTCTGGTAGCAGCCCTGTGCATGTGTCGACAACCTTGCAGTACTCGTCCTTGGCTTCACCACCAGAAAGACCTCCAATAGCAATACCTGGGGTATCTCGTGCGACCATTTCAGCCGTGCATTCCCTCCTCAGATCAAGGTCAAGACCTCCTTGTATGATACAGAAGAGGTTTTGCCTCTCTGGGTACTTGTGGGCTTTTATACAGCGATCAAGCCAGCGCACAGAACGCTCCATGGCCTCCTTCATGCGCGCGAAGTCGGGCGAGGTCGTTGCGATTACGTCGTCGAGCTGCATAATGATGTCCGAGCCGATCGAATTTTGGAGAGATATCGAGTGTTCGGGCGTGAGGAGCATGGGCGATCCATCGTGTGGACTCAAAAATCGTACGCCTTCTTCAGTCACTTGGGCGAGCTTGAGCAGCGACACCATCTGGAAGCTGGTGTTGGAGTCAGCTGCCGTTTGGTGGTCGACGAGAGCGGGATCACCCACCCACCACTATCTATGCAACACCTGTCAGCCTCGAAATTCTGTAGAAGGCTCGTCATGTAGGGCAAGCACCTGTGAGAATATTATGTGGCCATGACTGGAACTTGTGCGCGCCGCCTATCGCGTCAAGTGTAGCCTGTCCTGGTTTGAGACCTCTCCAACTTGTTAGAATGAGCGACCACGAATGCAGGGCGTGCTCATACAGATGGTATGTGTTGTTCAAACATAGTCGGCAGCCCTGGTCCTCCAATTGCTCTGGAGTAAGGCCTTTGAGTGAGGCTTGGGTCGCGACGGGCATAAAGATTGGCAGATTGACAGGCCCGTGGGGCAGATGAAGTGTCGCAGCGCGTGCTTTGGTGACCTGGTCATGTTGGCATGATATTCATAAAAAAAAATTTAAAATTACCGAGCATTTTCCCAGCAGCTCAAAACACAGCGCCGAAGGCATCGACGCAGATGCCATGGTGGTTGTGAAGTTGGAGTCGCTAACCTCTTCGCAATTATTGACTCTGCGAAATCGATGCAGGGGTTCGAAAATAAGGTTGGGCTCGTGCGTGTCTAGCGCCCGTTAGCTAGCGCAGCCCCAAATCGGCTTCCGATGTCTTCAACTGCAAATGCATCTTCGTCTCCTCCACAAGGTCGTTTTGTACTTCCCTAGTCACTTCTGCTGCATCTCGGTCAGATGGTAAACTATGCAGCAATGGTGGATCTTACCGTCAAAACCGTACGAGCACTGCTCTCCCATGTCCGCCTTCCAGCTCGCCCTTCGCCATGAAGACCAACATCGAAGATTGCGTCGTAAAGCGAAGGTGCGTTATGAGATGGCATAGTGTGAAGTGGCTCGAAGTCTACTCATCTTCCTTCAACATCGAACACAGCCAGGAAGCGCTTTCACGCACAATATGGTATATGCAGGCTCCATGAATTTCATCACCATCGAGCGCCGCACCGCTATGTGTGACGCGAGGACCTTCAAGGTGCCACGTCCGCGCCTTTCGACTTTCTCCAATTGCCTCTTTTACTCCCTCTCTTTCGACTGCCTCACATCACTACTTCCTGATACACTCAACCACCGCGATCAACGTTCAAGAATTTGCGCTCGCCTGTCAACATCAGCAAACCATTCAACAGAGCTACAATGGCGAATTGCGAGCGAGGAAACTCCGCTATCATGGCAGAAGCGAAGCGGCAGAAGATCGACGAGTCTCCTCACTACCTTTGCACATCTTGCAACGAGTCGAAACCCGAGAGCGAATTTCCAGATTTCAATCCAAACAGCGCGTGCGACCACAGCATCAATACATGCGCAGCCTGCCTCAAGTTATGGGTCACCGTCAACATCAAGAACAACCAAACTGTCCCCACCGGCGACCACAAAGAGCTCCTCGGCATCCCGTGCCCGGAGTGCCCTCTGCTTATGCTAGAGATGGACATCCAGATCGCCACGAACCTGAACATGCTGGCGCGGTTTCTAAAGTTGCAGAAGCTCCATCAACGCAACAACACGCCCGACTGGCGCTGGTGCCTAGAGCCTAAATGCAAGAGCGGGCAGATCCACAAGGACGATGACAGCGAGCTGTTCGATATACGTCACATGTGGCGGGGAGGCTTGTGTGCCATGCGACCGGCCCCGGCACAAGGGCGAGACGTGCAAACAGTTCAAGGCTCGTGTCAAGGATCGCATGGCTGAGGAAGACAAGACGCTTGCCACGATCAATAGGAAGACAAAGAAGTGCCCCGGTTGTAAAGCTAGCATCGAGAAACGAGATGGGTGCACTCACATGTCGTGCTACAAGTGCAAACATTCCTTTAGTTGGTCGGAGGTGTAGGACAGAAATCGCCTGGAACAAGTGGGAGCACTACACGACAGTAGCAGTGACCGGCATGTTTCACATCCGAGTTGCGACTACCTTCCTGTATGGAATGCTTTCAATTCGATCACTCCCTTCATCGTTCAAGTGCGGGTAGTTTTACGAGCCATTAGATACGAGGTAATATGAGTCACTCACAAAGTACTAAGAAAATTTAGAGGGGAGCATCAAACATCCTCACAAGATCCACTTTCAATTCTGCTACGCAATGCCCACGCAAACATGCTTGTAAAGAAGACCCGCCAGGGTCGGCATCATTCCACCCCTTCTCCTTTAGCGTACTGTAAAGTTTCCTCTCGAAGTATGCTCTTGATGTCGCGCGTGGCATTCCGCGCTCTGTCATTCGAATCATTGTAATCAGCTGGTAATCCACTTGAACGTCGTATGGAGCCATACCTGTCATTTTGGGCATCCATCTGCATACCGAAGCGACGTTTGCGTCTTCGAATCGGATCGTAGTTCCCGACCTCCGTACACTCCTCAGTAAAACTGTCATCAAACCTTAACATAAGAAGGTTTCTCTCCTTAGCATCCATACGCTTCTCCTTGCAGATGTCTGATTCGTATATTCCGTCACGATCGGCCACGATGCCTGGATAACAAGTCGGGTATTCTGTCATCGGGAGCAATGCACCAGGGACAGGGGCTCCTTCAAAGACCGGTGGACACACTAAGCAAATGATGTCAGCGTATGTTGAGCATATATCGAAGCATAATGCTACCCACTGTACTTGTTGAGGGTTTTGTAGACGCCAAAGCGGGTCCTCGAGCCGCACATCTGGTATGGATCATCTTTCCACGCTTTGGGGGTAGAGCCGTCCGGTTTGAAATCAGGCAAGTGCACCTGAAATCCTTTCCACTCAGTCGTGTCGCCACTATCACCTTCCTTGCTCCCGCCATCAATCCACATACAGTGGGGCCTCGCCTCCTGCTTCTGTCCGCTTTTCGAGTCCTGAAACTGTATCTGAGCATTCGACTCCTCATGAGGGTAATCGATGTTCTTGTCCCAGATGTCACACGCAACTGCCATTTCACCCGGGAGAAACGAGTAAGTGTCTTGCGACATGGGATGTGTGACCGTAATGGCGGTGATACAGACAGCGTCAGTTCCGCTCGCGCTCACCACAATGTATTCGGGTTTTTGGTAGTTTCCATCATCCAGGAACTCTGCTTGGATCTCTCCAACATTTCCTTGATTGATTTTATTCTTGCCCCCTGAATTTTCGTAAAATGCGACTCGGTCACCATTGGCGTTGAACAAAGTAATGGTAGCTATTTCGTAAGCCTGAATATATACGAAGCGGGTGTATGAACAAGAAGGGGGAGCTTACGTGTGGAACCCCCGAAGTTCCTTCGCTCGTACTCAGCATCCTTGTCCTTTTGACTGCCAAGGTGGAGAGAAGTGATGTTCGGAAGTCCGGTGAGAATCTTCACGCTGAGGGTTGGCCCGGTGTTTTTCTTCAAGAATTCCGGCACCATGGGTGCCATGGAAATCTGAGCATGTCAGTTCAATAGTAGACATGTCTCCAGGTCTGCTGATAAGCTCACCAACGTGAAAGCCACACCCAGGACGGCCTCTGCAGCGAATGACATGTTTGTTGACGCGACTTTGATGTTATCGAGAAAGAAGATTTGATGTTGGAATGTTTCTCAAGGGTCTCTGGGTATTGTTCTGCTTGAACAAGGAGCGAACATGAACCATTTATGGAGTCTTCGTCTCATGACGTTCCTCAGCCGACACCATTGATTGTCTCGGACAAGGCATACTCCGTCAATCTGTCTTCAAATCTTCGTAGGCTTGGAACACGTCATTTGAATCGTTCAAGACCTCAGAACTCATTGCTCAGCTCGTGCGCTGCACTATGGGCGATGCCACAGCGGCGAGGAAGAGAACGCGCAGCAAATGCGGGTTTGCGGCGACTTCAGTCGGACGGGTTCTTGCGTCATCGAAATTCCGCGTCCACCAGGTGCCACAAGGATCCGTGGTCATCGAGGGAAGCGCAGTATACAGTGTCCATGCTCTAAACAACATCTACAAACTGAACTCGTAGGCGGTCTACCTTTGATCATCTTTTAGTGAAGTAAGGAGTATATACACAGTGTATCAAGGATGCACATGCTTTACTTTGAGGTCCTTTTGGTAGAGCGTCGCTGAGGTAATCGAACAAGATTTTCACGGCACCTGGTGTGCCCCAGATTGAAACTTGATGGTGTCGTATGGCATTGGCGACACAAAAATCCCTCTTTGGTTCAGATACAGATGTTCGCCACGATGGTATGTTCTCGAGACTCAAGGGACTGCCTCCGTCCGTAGGCTTGTGATTATGACGTATGTTCGTGACGCGCCTCATCGATATCTCGGGATTCGATGAGTGTCAATAGAGTCAAAGTGCCTGAGTCGACCGTCTCGGGGGGTTGCCCGCGCGTGCTCAGCAATGTAGCTTTCAAACCACGACCGAAACCTGCTCAACCACGCCTTCACCCATCTTGTGATGCCACATGGCGTAGATGACGTTCTTGAGCAGGGGCGACAAGTAGTTGATTTGCGTCTCATCGATAATTTTCTTGTTCCATCCAGGGATTCGGGCGCCGCCTATGCCACCTCCTCCCACCACGATTTGTTTGATCACCGTCAATAAGTCCCCAGATGTTCGTCGTCAACCTCGTACCGTATTCGCGGTTCAGGCTGTGCCGCCTTCAGGATGAAACATGCGGCACCGCAAGGCGAAGCAGAGCAATGCTGGCGGTAGTCGCCGCTTTCGAAGGCCGCAAGGTCAGCAGAACGTGATCATTCGAGGGCTCGATGCGCAATGTTCATCACATATAAGAGCGTGTCGTCCGTGGTAACTCAACCCTTATCAACATCAGCAAACAATCTTCATTCTTGACTTGGAACAGTACTACAAGTCTTCTCGATTTTTACCCTTTCAAATCTCATACCATCGTTGTCCTAATTCAAAGCACGGAGCTTCAACCTCAGAAACATCAGCCATGCGCTTCGCTTTCCAGGGCAGCATCTTGCTATGCTTTATTGCGACGCAGTTCTCCGGGTACAATGCTCGCGTTGTGCCCACCGCACTCCATTGTGATGACGGTAAATGTCTCCCCAAGCTCACGTTGCCGGTCCTTCATGACTTTCAGCGTCGTGCGGGCGGCGGCGGAGGTGGAAAAGGTGGTGGCACAGGAGGCGGCACGAGCGGCGGAGGAGGCGGCAATAGTGGGGGCGAAGATAGCTCATCAGGTACCGATGGCGGTCTATCTGATGGAGATCAAGAGACGGAGGGTGGTCTCGGCGAGAATTGCCCCAGGAAGAGAAGCTGGCTTCTCTTTTTGAAACGCAGTCCAGCCAGTTGCACAACGAACAACGCTCCCGCAGACAATCCGCCAGCGAATAACCCGCCGAACGCAAATGAAGGCCCCCCTCTAAGTGCTAGAAACAACCGTGGGCAACCGGCAGTCAAACAGGAACAGACATACTATCCAGCGCAGCCAATCAATCTTGCAGAAACGGTTGCCCGGTTCCAGACACGCATCACCAATCAAGGATTGACCGGCGGCCCTTGGTACTTCTACAGCGGATTTCCTGACAGAGATGATGGCTTAAAGGTAGCATTGCCCTTGAGTGAAAGGGAAGGAGTTACGCGCACAACACCGGCATGGCAAGGGGCACAGACCAAGCCCATGGCGGATATGTCCGACGTCATGGGCCCCGAGAGCGCTGACGAAATAAGGCAAGCCTTCTCGAAAACGGCCGACATGAATTACTTCTGGGGCATGTATTCCAAAGCATATGCGCAAGCCATAACTGGCAAAGTTTACGTCGTGATTCCGAAGGGTCGTCCCATCAATACCCCATACAACAACAAAGGATCCATGTGGTGGAGCTTCGAGGCGCCGGAGCTTTCGCGCAGCCCTGGAATCACCGAAATCAACTATGTTGCGGTGACTCCCGACCCTCAACTAGACCTTGAAACTGGGAAAATGGACTATGAAATGGGCCCGAATAAAGTAATCTGGAGGCAGGGAGATGCTCCCATAGGGACGCAAGGAGACCCGCTCCACGAGGTTGATACACCCTTGGAGCAATGGAATGGCTAGACGGGATTTGTCAACAATGTTGCTACTTGGGTGTAACATGGTAGCTTGACGATATGTTTTTTTCGAGCGATTTACGGCGGTCGAGGTTCGCGAGTCTCAGTGAAAAGACTCCAAAACAGTTTGGGTATGTTCATATACCTTGTGCTGCCTGGGAGGCATTTGCGTTCGATCTCGCTTCTCCTTCTTTACTCGTTAGTGTCACTCTTTCTTTTGAATTGGCCACATCTGTACATTCGTCAGATGATCAGTTAAATCAAGGTGTATGCCATGATCTGGATGCAAACAAAGTGCGGCAACATCTTTGAGTCGAGTCTAGTTGGGCCAAGAAGATCGAATAAGATCCGTCATGGGACCATTAAGCTCACCGAGATTGGGTACTCTCAATCAGCGTTTGTAGCACAGCGTTGTACTAACGTTTGGTGAGCGTTGGCTGAAACGATGGCGTCATTTCTGGGCGCCTAACTAAGTGTACCTACAGGCGGCATGGATTTCGCCTCACGTACCTACCGCGCCGCAAGCGGTTTTTGCAATATATTGAGCGCAAAGCGTACGGCGACAATACAATTCGGCAGTCTGTGACTTACGTCTTACTCAATAAGAGAAAGCCTCCTCTTCTACTTTTGAGCCGTGCTTTACCTTTTTATCGGTGATGGCACTTCTACTTCTTCCTACAGAGCTCTTCGAATCAATTCTGGAGCAGGCGATCGTGGTCCGAGGGATCAAGCGTGGCTTGAGACTTCGTTTAGTGAATAGTATGCCGTCGTTGAGCTTTCTTGAATGCAATAACACTGACCTCCTCTAGAGCGATTCGCTGATGCTGCTATGCAGGTCCTGTACTCTGGCCAACTCCTGGACGATTTGTTCGAGAAGCGACGTCGTGTAGTGATGGGCGACGTCATCGGTCCGTATCTCGCGTACCGAGTCAAGCAAGAGCCTCCAGCAGGTAATGCGCTCTTGGGATGCATTCGGAAAGTCGCGTGCGAGATACATGAAATCCAAAAAGGTGGCTATGCCGAGGTCACTAGCTTAGAGCTATGTGTCGAAACATTATGCCGGCGACTAGGCAGTTCTGAGGGGAAGTTTCCATGGTGCCGATTCAACGACATCTTCAAGTGGCAGGGAACAGTAAGCGAGCGGCAATACCAGATGCACCTCTTTGCCGCTGGTATACGCATGGACAATCTTGACGTGGTCCGTCGGTGCCTACTTCGCAACGAGGATCTGATGATCGAGCTCCAAGATCTCCGCAGCGACGACTTAATCTTTGGATGTTACGACGAATTAGCAGGAAGGTTCGCTGGACCGGAAGTTTTGGCCGTTCTAATGGACACTGTGCTTCCCACTTTCGCTAAGCTTTCGTTGCGAGCGAGGTTCTTTGAGTTTGCCGCCGCTGAGGGTCGGGTGGACGTTGTGCGGTTTCTTCACAGCTTCGAGATAGAAGGCTCTTCATTGATTATCGATGTTGACCTTCGCTCGGAATCGTGGTTCAGGAACACTTGGTTATATCGTGTTATGGACACACCGGATCTCGAAGTACTACGATATGTCCAAAGCTGTCGCAGTCGTCGGGGAGACACGGTCAGCCCATATATTGCGGAGCAATATCCTCTCAGCAAGAGCGTGGTTTTCGGCCGCTTGGACACCGTTATTTATGTCGTTCAGCTTGGTGCCAATCCTGAAGGAATCAGCGTCAAGTCATCCGACCGCTGCAACAGTCCGATACGGCTGGCGTGCAGATGTGGACGTGTAGAAGTCGCAGAATATCTGTTGGCACAGGGAGCACGTCCCGACAAGACAGTCGAAATCGCCGCACAATGGGGTCACCTCCAGCTCATCCAGAGACTGCTAGAGATCGGCATACCACCAACAAATGCTTTGGCAAACGCCGCAGCGGGTGGGTATCTTGATGTGGTTCGGTTGTTGCTGGATGCCGGCGCAGACGCGAACGCGACCATTGGGCCCAAAAGCCCGCTGGTGAGCGCAATCGCGAAAGAACACCCGGTGATGTTCCGCCTCCTCATCGAGCGAGGAGCGGACGTCCACGCGACTGGGGTGGCAGAGGAGTGTGTGAAGCGCGCGAAGGAGGAAGGACTCGAATCAATGTTGCTGCTTCTTCAAGGCCAAGGCGTTGACATTGGGTTGGGATGAAGGCCACGCAAGACTGTTGCGGTGAGTCGGAGGTGCGTGAAGACGGTGGCCGGTGTGCGAGGCAAGTCGCAGGTTAGCCACGCCGCGCATGGAATATGAATCAATCCTTATGCTCTTTTACAAAACGTGATAATGTGAGTTGCATGTCATTCCTAAACGCACCGACACTTGCCAGCCATGGGCGAGGGTGTGAGGCGGTGGGAAAGCATGACAGCGGCATTGACCAGTGGGCCGTAAATCTGACTCGACTCGTCCGAGACGTCGAATGAACGACGGCAAGGATTTGTTAAAGGGTCTCTCAGGGTCTTACAGATTCAGGGCAGGAACATTGGCACGAGATTGTAGTCTAGAACAATCGTGTCGGATGTTGAGGTTTGAAAGCTGTGTCGCCTGCACCAAAGATTGATTACGTAATTACGCCCACAAACTCGCAAGCGTCTCCCTACGTACTTCTGTAGGCATATCGTGTTCAAGACATAGGATGCGGTACGAAGTAACGTATCCTACACAGTAACGGGATGTACATAGAAGTGAGACGCACAGACAACATAAACCAATCGCATTCTCTTGATCGCTTGAGCGATGGCCCTAGCCACAATATTCTAGCCACGTATTGCCACCGCTCGGCGATAAGTTTAGTGCGTCTCGCTTCTATGTGCATCCCGTTACTGTGTAGGGTACGTTACCGATGCTACGCTGTGTAAGTTAGCGGTCGTCACTACCTACCGCCCACGTGGGCTCGTTGACGCGCTATTCTCATCGGTATTCAGCGTTAGCATCGCTCCACCCATTGGCTGTAGGTAGAATCTGCTAGTTTGATTGGTTTAAGCCCCCATTCGACAACACAACTGGGTGCGCGGCAACACTCGCGACCAGCGGCTTCCTTTTTGGAAATGTACCATCCCATCCTCGGGGCTGGACTATAGTTCAGCCACTAACTTGAGCTTTTGAAGACGTCCTGTCCTAAAGACGTCCTGTCATTCGAACAATCTTTGCCGCATTATCCACCGTATCCACTCCCGGGAAGTTTTCCTCCCAAGGTTACAAGGGTTCCATAGCCTAGTGGGCGGCTTCCAAGCAATATGCCTTGGCACTCCGCCCCTGGTTGTGATAGGCAGTGTCCCACGTTCTCGATTGCTTGAATCTGATTCGCTCGTTATACTCAAGTTATTGCTTCAACGGATGGAGCGACATCTTGTTGCGAAAGAGCCAAGGGCCATCGACCTCATAAGACCAATGAAGCAAGCATCTTTTGCTTGGCTTTCGTCGCGGATCGCCAACCAACAGGTCGGGGGCGCCGCGGTGGGTAGGAAATACGATCCCCATGTCCGTCTCGCATTTGCAATTCTGACCATGTGCTTCCATCTACTGCTTTTATTGGAGGGAAAGGGATGAGTCGCCTCCACCACAAGTTCATTTGCTTCTTCGAACAGCAGTCTCTTCTCAGTCCATGCGTGACGTCCTTCATCCACAAATACCGCGGCACCGGAGTCGAACTAACGCTACAGCTTCTTTAAAGTAGTCTTGCCTCGACGACCAGAGAAACGGATCCCTACGAACTCCAACCTCTCACCAACTACGAGGGTGCTTCTGTTCACTGTGTCAACCTTCAGGACACATTAAACGCCATTGGGCCCATATACCAATCACCCTGACACCATGGCTCCGGCTCTCAAGAAATACAGCTGGATCCTTGCGCTTACGTCCATCGCCTTCATCTTCTCGTCGGCGTCCAACGGTGCCAACGATGTCGCCAACTCCTACGCCACGTCCGTGGCGGCACAGACTCTGAAGATGTGGCAGGCCGGTATACTGGCCTGCTTCACTGAGTTCCTCGGTGCAGTCGCGCTCGGATCCAGAGTTACCTCGACCATCAAGAGCGGCGTTTTCGGTCTCAAGAAGTTTCAGCCGGTACCACCAACATTCATGCTCGTCATGGGATGCGCCGAGGTCGGAAGTGCCACGTTCCTTACAATTGCTACCTTGTACGGCATGCCCGTGAGCACAACCCAAACGGTTGTTGGAGCACTCGCCGGTGCTGGTATTGCCGCAAACACGCCACTGAAATGGGCCTGGGACAAGGGGAGTCTCTCGCAAATCGCTGCATCCTGGGCTATCGCGCCGCTCCTCGCTGCAGGCTTCGCCGCTGTGCTTTTCCTCACTGTCAAGTATCTTGTTCTCGAGCGAAAGGATCCTTTGAAGTGGGGATTGCGACTAATCCCCTTCTACCTTGCATTCACGGCTGGTGTCCTCGCCCTCTTCATCCTCGACGAGTTACCAAACGGCGAATCCTTTGAGGAGATGGGCGCAGGAAAGGTCACCGGTATCATCCTGGGTGTTGCTGGCGGAGTGCTGCTCATTGCCTACGTATTCTTCGTTCCTTACTTCCACCGCCGCCTTGTTATGAACGACGCCCGTATGCGATCGTGGCACATCCCGCTTGGTCTCCTGTTGTACAAGGAGAACACACACATCTATTGGCCCGGAAAAGGCGACCAGGTCGTCACTGACTACTATGCGAAGTCGTCGGTTGAAGACTCGGACAGCCACCACGATTTGGAAAAGTCTCATGCCAAAGACCACACGACTGGCTTCAACACGAAGGAGACGGATGCTCATGGCGATGGCATTTCGACCTCGGTGGATGCTAGCAACGCCAACGATAGCGATACCACCGAGCGCAATCCACGAGGTCTCTCCGTTCCCCACGCGCAAGTCTCTCGCACGCTCAAAAAGAAACCCGAACCAGAAGAGCGCTGGCTTCATCCTGTGCGCCATCTGCCGTTCTACAGCCCGAAGAAGATCGCCAACTGGACCAAATACCTTCTCTTGCAAGGTGTTTCCCGCGATGTTGTCACGCAGAAGAGTAAGTCATCGCTTCAGGCGTTTCGTTTCAAATGCTTACCAAATGTGTAGACTTGGGTGCCGTTCACGCACGCGCCATCGTTTATGACAATCGTGTCGAACATTTGTGGACCTACGCACAAGTTGCATCAGCCATGATGATGTCAATCGCTCACGGCTCGAACGATGTCGCCAACGCCGTTGGTCCTTGGGTGGCCAGTTACAATACCTACACCAGTGGTCAAGTTACATCAAAGGCGGATACGCCAGTATGGATCTTGATCATTGCCGGTCTCCTGCTCGGTATTGGTTTCTGGAGTAAGTCCTGAATATGCTCAATATTGAGCCACACTAATCATACGACAGTTTATGGCTTCAACGTCATGCGCTCGCTTGGTAACAAGATCACCCAAGTCTCGCCCACACGTGGCTTCGCCATGGAGCTCGGCGCTGCCATCACCGTGTTGCTTGCCAGTCGTCTCGGCCTTCCTGTGAGCACAACTCAGTGTCTTACCGGAGCTACTATTGGTGTTGCTTTGTGCAACTTCGACGTACGCGCTGTCAACTGGAAGCAGGTTCTCTTCATCTTCTCTTCCTGGGTCATTACACTGCCGAGCGCGGGTTTGATCTCTGGCCTTCTCATGGCCATGGCTCTGAACACACCTCACTTCTAAGCGTTTTTAGGTGGGAGGGGATGCGGAGTCTTATATCTGTGCGCCAGCTGTCTTTTCTCTGTATGATACATGTTAGCAAATTGACTGTCTTTCACGCTTTGCAAGAATGAAATACCACTTCAGCCTTTCGCGCCGCGCGTTGTTGTGCGCCATACCATCTAAAATGACCTCGGGAGCTTTGTAGGGCCTGGAGGGTGCGGATACTGTAGCAGGCTTGAAGAACCCATCGAGTCGAAGAACACGAACAGCGGAAACCTTTTTGACTCTCAATCTCAGTGAACGTCCCAGAATTACTCCTCTACATACCTCGACGCTTCGTCGTCCTGCACGGTGTGAATTCCAGTCCTTGCAAGCCTACAAGATGTCTCTGGACTTACCAGATGTCTAACGTGTGGTGTAGTAGCACCCTGGCCAGGCCACAATGCTAGAACTGTCCTTGATGGTTTTGACAGGAAACTTACCAAACATCGCGTGAATGTTAGGACTCAAAAGCCTATCTCAAAGAAGAGCAAGTTACACACTTTACCACATGATGCTGGACCATGCTTCTCAAAGACTCTGTTGTGAATCACGCTTTCTGTGCATTTCGTAGGTGTGTTGTGGATATAGTTCGCGTCATTGAAGGCGCGTCAGGTCCTGTTCACTGACGGAGCTCTCTCCGGCGCCAGGAAGCAGCGAAATAGGCAGTGACGTCATAGTGGAAATCGGAATGTGGACGTTCTGAGAAAACTTCTTGTCGTCCTACACCCTTCGTTCTGGGCGCCAACTCAGTCGAACAACTTGCACATGCTACACAGAACCATGGCCAATGGTAGTAGCGCATCTGCGCCGTTCCTGCAATACCACGAACCTACTAGTAAGTGATTGGCCCCTACACTCATCGTCCGAACCACCACCAAGCACCTGTCTCAAAATTCTTAAAAAAAAAAGCTGCAGTCTACAAAGCAGGTGTGCTGAGCAACAAGGCTTCGCGAGCAGTCGCGTGAGTTATTTCAGGCATATGCATCGCACCGAGCTCATGACGCTCTCGAAGTTTAATGGGTTGGGCTGCCTTTCTACTGCTGGCAGTGTCGATGGACGAAAAAGGCGCCGCCGTCGCTAAGACTGGCATCACTCGATCTGAAGCTGACAGTTGTTCAAGTTGTGGACATCCTTATCATCATATCCTTCTTCACATTTCTGTGGCTCGCCGAATACATTTCCGCAAAGGTGATAAGAGCTGGAATTATTGGTCCCATCGCCGCTGGTATCATTTACGGTGAACCACTGGCTAACATCTTGCACCGCGACTGGCAAGAAACGTTCCTGTACCTGGGTTACATTGGGCTGATCCTCATCATCTTCGAGGGTGGCTTGACCACCCGAATCGACCTGCTCAAAGCCAACTTCACCCTGTCCCTCATTGGAGCTGCGACCGGTGTCATCTTCCCGATAGGCCTAAGCTATGCCCTTCTCTATGTCGGATTCGGTTACGGCGCTGTGGAAACGTTCATTATCGGCGCGGCGTTGAGTGCGACGAGTCTGGGAACCACTTTCGCCGTCATCGCAAGTGCATCGAAGAGCGTGGATCTCAGCCAGACACGTGTGGGGGCCGTGCTCGTTAGTGCGGCCGTAATTGACGATGTCACTGGTCTGGTGATGAGCAGTGTAATCCACGATCTTGGCGAGCTGTCCAACGGCGGCGACGTCAATCTCGGCTGGCTGATTGGGCGACCTATTGTTGCGTCTGCAGCAATGGCAATACTCACGCCCGTCTTGACGAAGTGGTTTTTCGCGCCTGTGTTCCGTCGGTACATTGAGCACAGCTTCGCAAAGTTCGACCACCTGTCCAATATAACGCTAATGATACTGGTACTATGTGCGTTCATCTCGATCGCGGCGTATGCGGGCACATCAATCCTTTTCGGAGCTTTCCTAGCGGGTGCATTCTTGACATATCTTCCCTCTAAGCACGTCGAGGGCCCATTCGTCGTCATGAGCAGAGAGGAGGGCGAGCGCGAGAAACACAGGTCACCCACATTCGTGCACACTTTCGAATGCTACTGTTTGGATGCACAGCAATACGTGCTTGAGCCGCTCTTCTTCGCGAGCATCGGTTTTGCGATACCCTTTCTGGACCTCTGGACAGGCGAGGCGATCTGGAAAGGCGTCGTCTATACGCTCCTCATGCTTGTCGCAAAGTTTCTCGTCGGTTTGTGGATTCCAATATGGTCGGTAGCAAGCCACGATCCGAAGCAAAGTCGAGAGAACCTACCGCAATCCGACGGGGCTGAAGGCGACAACACGTTAGAAGCAACAGCTTCAAAGCCGCATTCTCCAACACGCACCGCTGCTTTGAAGTCGTCACTTTCACCAGCACTCCTGCTCGGCATGGCTATGGTTGCGCGTGGCGAGATCGGCCTTTTGATCGTAGAGATCGGGTACAACAACACATCCTACGTGTCTTCCGAGGGCTTCATCACCGCCATTTGGGCGATTCTTCTGAACACAATCATTGGTCCCATTTTCGTCGGGCTTTGGATCAAGAAGAAGGGTGATGCCATCGGGAAAGGGCCGTGGGGTCTCGTGCCTGGGCCAAACCTCGCGTTGGAAAGGGAGAAGGAGGAAAGTAGACGCAACGGTGAGGCCGAGGCTTAGCAGTAAAGTCTCCACATAACTAGGTGTTTGTTTCCTTCGACTCACCAAAATCAGAGATCAGTATGTCCTGAATGTCGACAAAATAGATGCGAGCATTATTTTGGCAGTATTATGGACCTTGCGCGCTGCTGCACAAATTCCATTCAGTGCCAAGCACCATCTTATTCACTCCGAGATGCTGATAACGCCTACGATAAGACGCTAGCGCCCCTTGGCGCGACAACCGGGCAAATGCTCGCACTCACACAAGAGATTTTGCGACAATTGACCGCGAGCCACTCACCCTCAACTTCGCCCACCTCATCGCGAAAAATCACCCAGATGGCGAATCTTCCACCAGGCACGACTGTCGTGCGCAAGTCTCAGTACCAGCACTACATCCCTCGGTTTCTCCTCAAACACTTCGCCCCCGAATACTCAGGCGAAGGGGAGGAAGTGGGGCCACCAGGCTCAAAATATCTGGTACACTCCCGTGACGACATTCTCGACGCCGTGTTTCTAGCCCCCGACACTCCCAGCCTCATCAAGAGTGCAGTCAAGAAGACGTTCGGGCAGGACGACATGTACGAGCAAAAGTCCTTGCTCTCTGCCGACCAGTGGAATAGTGTCGAGAAGAAGCTGGGCAAGGTTGAGACCGCTGCGGGCATGCTCTTCAAGATGATCAGGGCCGCCCACATCGAAGGCAGCCAGAATGTTGTATTAGACGACGGCGAGTACGTGACGATTATGAAGTTTGTATTCATTATAAAGTACCGCAGCACACTTTTTTTCGACCGCTACAATCACCAACTGTCCGAAGATTACACAGGGAATGACAAGGCAGAGTTGGTAGCATACATGCACCCAAATGAGCTTGATCGCCTGGTTGACGTCTGGCTCAACACGATTGCCCAGGTCGTTGACCTTGAGATGGTTAGCGACAAGCAGTGGCATGTCACCCTTGCTCAATCTATCCACCCCGAACACGCAGCATGGGCAGAACTGGTTATGCGTCGAATGTACCCCGTCATATGCACCTCGAATGAGCAAGGTCAAGAGTTCGTATTGTCAGAACATGCTTACGCTCTGCAAGAAGGACCGAACATGCCAGGAGGTGGCTGGATAGAGTTTCACATCGTGTGTGTCATCGTGCCTCAAATTGCGCTGCTGTTAAGGAGCGATTTGCTACCGGACGGCATCGCGGACACGGTCGATAACGTCAGAATACGGAGGTAACAGGATCTAAATGCTTGTATGCAGTGCTTCCCAGTACCACAAGAAGCTAAGTCCATATTTCACACTTTCTCGTCTGCAGACCTCTGCGCTTCAACAGTACCGACGGCAGTGATATACCTAAACTCAGCGGCGATGTAGCCGCACGCAAACATCGACCAGCTACCAGGCTCCTTTGTCCTCTGTTCCAGGTCGAGAAAGACACGGTCCAGCTCATCAACTCTCTAATACCGGAAGAAGCGTTCGACCTGTCCATGATCGTATTCCGAACGCGTGACGCGTTACGATCAGCGCTCGAAGCGTATCTATATCGACCTACCACTCCTGGTTGCTTTAGCATGAAGCGGTTTACCACCAGTCCAGAGAAGCCCGCCTACGTAAACAAGCTCGAGGAGGTTGCCAAGATGCTGGGATCGGACGTGAAGGCAGTCTACTGTACTTCGAGGACATACACGATGTCACACATTGAGAAGGTCGTGAATGAGTGTCTTGGGGAGTTCGAGATTAACAGCTTGGATACCGACTCGGTGAACGCAAACGTTTTTCTCTCACTCGTCGTCACATGCACAAGAGGCAGATTCGACTCAAACGCCATCCAGGCGTGCAAAGACAAGTTCAGCTCATCGGCAGGCTTTGTGGAGCAGATCTACGAGAAACTAGGAGACGTTTCACAGAAGCATCCCAACGGAGTAGCAGGCAATTTGGCCAGTATACCACTTACGGTCGGCACGATTCCTGGAAATGTGTCCAGGCAACAGCTCATTCACAAGACGGAATGTATGCGAACGACACATAGACCATGGGAGAAATGCTGGCTACGCTCAGGGTCGACGACTATTCCCATGCAGTCTCGGAGTACAATGGCCTGCAAGACTTGATCGACGTCGCCTGCGCTGAGCCAGCGACCTCCAAAGCGAACGACAATGCAGCGTGCAGTCGGTTCATCTTCGAAATTGGCAATCGATACGCAGTTGCCAGTGGTGTAGACCTCTCACGACTCATCGCAGCCGATCAAGGCTCGAACAGGTTTCCAGACAGTGTCTATAAACTCGTGTAGGCCTCTGGTGTTGCTTCACAACAGCTCAAAGGTTGTGCGAAAGAGCTATGGCGCAGTTACTGGGTCGCCTTATCTAAGCAGCCGGTCACGCCCACTGAAGGTATGTATCGAAGTCAAATAGCGTCTCTGAGAGACCAAGGCTCCATCTAACATTGTCTAGACGTACGTAGAAATGCCCCGACCCATCAAAGACCAAAGCCGGCCCGAATTTCACGAAAGACGCAATGAAAAAAGCTTTCGCACGTGGACTATGAGCTATGGTGGTACAAGAGGCTATACTCCGAACGAGACGCGGGGTCATCAATGGCGTCTCGCAAGTGTTACAAGGTGAAATGCATCAGATGGAGGGAAAGCGTTACGAATATAGCCAGGCACAACTGAGGGTAGTAGAACAGTGACACTGGCTATCTATCAACACCAATCGCGTCAGTTCTAGGCATTTGAATTCACATTAACATCAATGATACAGTCATTTGAGGCCTTGATCTTCTCGTTGACCCCAAAAAGGCACATTTTTTCTTTCTGTATCACTAACTTTGGCGTTCAGTGTGCGCCGAAGGTTTGCACAGAAAATACGATTACCTCCCTACATTGCCATGTGGAGATCATGCTCGGGTTTGGTTCACCGTGTCGTAGCGCCGCTAGCCACTTATTGCGACGATTCGAGCTAATATGTACCATGGTACGGCCATGGAGTCGGAGACCCACCAAAAACCCTCAGCGCACATAAAGTCAACAGTTCTCACAAGCCTCTGCACTGACACTCCCTGTATCTCTTGCAGCATCGAAATCATGCCTACCATCAATCTTGGTCCCCTGGACCGCTATGATGTTGATCGTAAGGAGGCGTGTAGCGACCCACTTGTTGGACCAAAAAGGCCGACCTTCTTGCTGTTGCAGCTTGAAAGTTTGATATAGTGGGTAGGCTGACACCACTGCTTCCTATGAGCACGGAGCTACCTACAACAATTGGAGCAGCTGCTTCGAAGCGCAAAGTCTCTGTCGCCAAAGATCATCCTCCCCCCTATTCTTACCCTACCATCGTAGGAGCTGCTGCAATACATGGACCATCTTCGGTAGCACCTATCCAGCGTGCACCATGCAGACCACCTCAATCGTCCTCTCTACAAAGGCCTCAAAAACGAATTCAAGGACTGCAGTGGTACGGTCCAGCTGCGGCCGAGAGACTCACAAAGTCTCAGTGCTCAACGCAACAACTACGGCGCTATCTGCTCGAGATAATTGCACTTACAGTCGACGCGGATTTCGATGCGCTAAATTGCGCTCTTTATGGGGACACGGACATCAAGAACGCGAATTCCATACTCGCGCCATCTGAACGAAGCGACCTTCTCGATCTCTCACGGCTTGCGGCCAGAGGCAGCAAGATAGTGAAAGCCGGACATGCACTACATCAACTCGACATCCAGGACCTCCAAAAACGTTACGTTGGACCAGCCGAATCAATCCAAGGACTTGTCTACTTTGCCGTCGACTACATCGCATGGTACAGCAATCCCTTGCCTTATTCAGTCCCGTGGCAGGAATCGATCCCTGGTCTTTTCCAACAAAACGACGACACCTTTCCTCCGTGGATGGAATATCCACCGTCGGGGCCTGAGTCGTGGCAAATAGATTCCAAACCTGCCGAGTCCATGAGATCGTTGCGGACGGCGACAAATGACTATGCACCGGACCACGGAGTCAAAGCGGTTCTGATGAAGGCCCACAACGAGTGCTACGAGCGGTATGGGTATGGCCGGCGCGATGACGCACGTGCTGGCGCAGTGACGTATTGGCCTACCAGGAAGGAGTTTGAGAAGTTGTCTTATGTGCTGGAGGATGGGCTAAAGGCATCGACGCGGGATTGTCATACATTGCGCCAGTGTCGTGAGAGGGGGTGTAAGTTACGGATTACACCATATTGGAGGCTGTCATGCCTGTTGGAAGGAATGGATTCACGTGGAGTAAACATCGAGTATCGTATACATCATCAGAGTAATTCAAGACCGGCAAATGTCCTTCCATTCTGCACCACCACTGCTCATACATCGAACGCCTAAGCCTTAGTGACCTTGTACACCCTCATATCGTGCGACCCAAGCTGCGCAGAGACAGACGTCCCAGTCCCCGTCGCGCCAGTGAATGCTTCAGTCCACTTCCAGTTACCTGAGCCCAAACCAGGTACATCCGCAAACTTGGCCGAAAGCGTTGCCGCTCCATCGGCAGCAACAAGTCCAATAACAACACCGTCGCTCAGCGGTCCTGCCCAGTAGGGATAAAGCTTACCGCTCACCGGTGCGGCTGCACCAGAAGGACGGAAGTAGCCTGCAGCTTTGCCAAGTTTGTCTTGGTTGATAGCGATGAGAGCCTAAATAACAGTACATCAATATCCTCATCTCCCTCTAACAACTGGGCGCATGACATACCTTATTCTTCAACAACCCCAACGCAGACTCTTTCAACTTACTCAAATCCGTCCCAATCAAAATCGGACTCTTAGCAATCATCCACAACCCCACATGCGCCCGCTCCTCATTCTCATTCAAAGCCCCATTCCCAACCTGCAACATGTCGAGGTCATTGAACCCCCCCGGAGCAGCATACTGCGCCATACCCGCCGCACTCGACGCAATCGACGCCAGCGAAGTCCACGAATTCGCAATGTCGCCGGACATGCGCCACGAATTGCCGTAGTCTTTCGCCCAGGTCCACACGCTGTCGCGGCCCCACTGACACATGGAGAAGAGAATAGGGCGCCCGGATTTTGCTAGCGCGTCGCGCATGGTGGCATAGTAGGGCTTCGTGCTTGATCGCGAGTCCCAGCATGTTTGGGGTCGTCCGCCAGTAACACATGGCAGATAGCATGCGTCGTGCTTCCAGTAATCAACGCCCCATGATGCCAGCGTTTTCGCGTCTTGTGCTTCGTGGCCTTCGGAGCCGGGATACCCCGCGCATGTCATGGTGCCGGCGTCGCCGTAGAGTCCGAATTTGAGGCCCATGGCGTGGATCTTGTCGACGACGGGCTTCATGCCTTGTGGCCACTTTGAGGGGTCGGGGACGAGGTAGCCGGTGCTATTTCGTGCTTTGCTGTGCCAGCAGTCGTCGATGTTGAGGTATTGGTATCCGGCGTCTTTGAGGCCGAGTGAGATCATGAGGTTTGCGACTTTGAGGGCTGCGTCTGCTGTTGCATGTGTGCATCCACCATTGTTCTTTCCTTTTAATCAGTAACCGTAGGTCAAGATCAGTGCGAAAACTTCCGGCACTTACCCAGTTGTTGTACCCGAGAGCTGGAGTTCTTCCAAGTCCGTTTTCGAGGCGTTTCGTCAACGACTCTTCAACGCCAGCGGGAGCGGCGAGCGCAACGTTTTGAACCGCTGCGACCACGAAGAGAGAAGTGGTGATGGTGTGCATGGTGATTGTGCTATGCGGTGATGAGTAGGCACTTGCAGCACTTGTCCGTCATTTATACGCCGATTGATCATCGTCTGTAATCCCCCTCTTCTCGGAGCCACCATGGAACAATCCATCACTGATCATTACAGCGATCATCCCATGATCAGCCCGCATAGCAAGCATTGGTGGAGTCCGGGGAAAGCTTGGAGCATACAAGCCGCGTTGCGGACGGTCTACTGCTTAGAGACTTGACGCGCTTGGTTCCCGCTGGAGATCGTGTAAATACGGCCTTTAGGCATTTGATCCGGTTTACTCTTGACATCTTGACTGGTCTTGCTCCACCTCAAAGTGTCTGCAAAGCCTTGTGGTTGGTGTAGAATTTCAGGACACTGATTTGTAAAGTCGTAGCACTAGCGGCAAGACATAGATTGATAGTTCAAAGGATGTGCGCCGCTGTCTATTCTATCCCTGACGACAACGGCCCGACTACTAATTGCAGGATTGTTTCCGCGGATTCGTGGGTAATGGCTTGCTATCCTGTGGTTAATAATCGGTAAAAGAGAAGGACGTGGAGAAAATTCCCCGCACGTACATGGATGATCTGCGTACCCCAGGTTTTCAACGAAGTCGCTAGAAACAAGCTATGCGCCACTTCCGCGATGTACTTCTCCAATGGCTAGGCGTTCGAAATATCTTGCCACCTCTACACACACTGTTCGATAGCCCTAAGGTTCCTGCTCCTACGAGCGTGTCCTTGGCTATCTAGCCTATTTGGGCTTAGCCTGTTTCCATCTCAGGATGCTCTTACTCTGTACCGTAGCACACAACAATACAACAAGCACCTTACCTAACATTACATGGAAGCCTCTACCGTACAGTCCATCACATACAACGTATGGAGGGTGAATAATTGATGTGGATACACGAGGGGGTGGCTGCACGCTGCAACTCTAATTCGCTACATATAGTGATGTAAGCAAATTCTGCAACTTCGATTCGCTGCTGTATGGTGGCTGACGCGGTATCCACACCAAATATCCACCCTCCATACGCTGTAGATTTCAGTGAAATTATACACGACGTCTCGATCACTTCTCCTGCCATTCAACACCATCCCATTCCCCTTACCCAACAACAAACTCCCTCACCTCCCCAACCCTTCCCCCCTCTCTCTGCCCCTGCTCCATCACCCCCGGCAAAAACCCCACACCCACAAACCTCACCCTCCCATCCCCCCTAACAACATACAAAGGCTCCCCACCATAAAACGCACACACACTATCACCAGCCGCAAACCCCGCAGCACCAAGCCCCATACGACCGCCCTGCGTAGCGAAAAAAACATGTCCTAGTACTCGCCAGAAGCGACTGAGGTAGGGCTTCACGGCTTCTTTTGTGTGTGTGTCTAGGGCCGCGAAGTACGCGAATCCGCCAGTCGTGAGGGTCATCCATGCTTCGCGGTATGCGGTGCCGTCGGTACTAGCCACGCGATCATCGGCGAAGAAAGCGCGGAGGTAATCTTCGGGGATGCCGTGTGCGTCGAGGCTCGAGGCGCAGTGAAGTGATCTAGCTAGTTGCAGGGCTTCGCGATAAAATGTCGTGATATGTGTGCGTAGTGGATCGACTTGGAGCCAGTTGCATAGATCGCGCATTGTATCAGGGGCCTCGAGACCTTGTGGCACGTGTGGGAAGCTCACGACGTGTGCAATGGTGTCTAGCCGGAAGCCAGTGACGTGTAGGAGAGCATTATGTTCATCGACGCGGAAGCTTTTGGCTGGATGCGAGTCGATTGCTGCATATCGATCGTAACTTCCTTTGTCGTCGTATTTATCGGAGGGGTCTGGGCTGGACAGTAAATTGAAGTCTGTGATGCGGCGATTCCAGCCGTCGTCGAGATACATGCGGTACGCGGGCTTGTGCGACAAATCTGGACACCAGGAGGGAAGATGCGGAGAGCGATTAAGTGTGATTGGGAATTCGAGTATGTTTAGCGACGGCCCTTTCTCGATGACTACTTTTGCGAAAGCGAGGTAAGCGCGCCAGTATTCTCGCCTGCCTTTGTCACTGTAGTCTGTAGACGGCGCGAGCTGTTCCTGGATCTCCTCGGATAGTAAACCGGCGATGGCCCATATTCTGTCCACGGGCTCTTTAACGTCCAGCGACAAGAGGTCACCCATCAGGATTGGCATCTCGGTCAGACGGACGGCCGAGTCGTTATCGCGACGACTTTCGCGGCCTCGCATGATGGTGTCGCACGCTCTGAACGCTAGCTGTGTTACTGTCGGTCTGTTGTGAAGGCGCTCTGCAGCCATGTAATTGTAGATCAAATACGAGCCGTTCGTCGCATCAAGGTCCACCATGAAGTGCCCACGGGACACGAAGTCGAAGAATTGGAGGGCGTTTACACGCGTGGTTTGGAGCGTGTCGGATGCCGTGAGTAGATACGCTTGCTGAGCTAGTACGACTTCCTGGAATGTCCATAGGCGCGTGAACCATTTGTTGCTGAGGATATGGTATAGACCTACCCAGACCATGTCGTCGATTCTCGGCCAGTAGAGGCCCTGCGCGTTTGGCTCAGTGCTCCATGGATCTAGGTCGGGCTGTTTGGCTACGGTTGTCAAAGTTGGGAATTCGTGCCAGAATAAGTCGATGGCGGCATTCGATTTACCTAGCCATATCACGACAGAGTCTGCACGCGCATAGATGGCCCGCATCGAGGGTATGTGCGTTGTTTTCTCATCGACATCTGATTGATTGATCGAGACCTGGTCAACCCAAATTTCTCGACCGTGCGATCCGAAACACTTGAGCATCTCATAAGCGTTTCGCGTGAGCTGTAAGTGCGATCCATTGCAGGGCACGGAGATGGACTCTTTGGCAGTTCCCCAGACATACGATACTGCGTCGTAGGCAGGGACATTGTCGAGGGTGTACCGATTAGTCGTCAAAGACAGCGTCGTAGCTGGCTGTGACCAAGGAAAGACGTGTTGGAGCGACGGTATGGACGTGACTTCGACGGTTAGAAGACGGATCTCGTTAGGCTGAAGTGGCTCGCTATCGTATGGAGACGGCTGTGACTCGTCGAGGGACAAGGCTGACATGATGTGAGTGAGGTATGCAGGTCGACATATAGTCCGATGGTGTGGGGAGTTTAGCGCAGTATACAGTGGTAAATGGCTGTCAGGAATGTCGTGCCTGGGAGAGAGATAGTGGGGAGTTCAGCCTTCCCAGTACCTACATCTGGTAAGCTCGTACTAACCGACCTCGCTTACTACATTTGCAGCCTCCGCAATGCACCCTTCTGAAGCTTGATGCTCGAGCTGGTGATACAATTAGAGACCTCGCGACATCCAAACTCCATCGAAGGTATGTAGGAGCAGCTTTCAAGTCCAGCCATCACAATCTGCCTTTCCACCTAAAGAAGCCGAAGACGGCCACTTTTACGCAAGCTGATGAACCAACTATTAGCAACACAGAATACAGATGACTTAGCTTTATAACCTTATAAATAAGGTCTCTGATCTTGAACACGAAATC
>Ga0265780_10001023_pt1 | contig 41015 bp, 37 predicted proteins | sample P1T30metagenome_FD_192432 | JGI IMG/M metagenome (GOLD analysis project Ga0265780, IMG submission 192432) | Plant litter microbial communities from East Loma Ridge, Irvine, California - P1 T30 | ecosystem: Environmental > Terrestrial > Plant litter > Unclassified | place: USA: California...
CAGCAGGTTGGCGTCCATCGAGTAGGGCGCGCCGCCGTTCTTGTGCTTCATGTCGACGGCGATGCCGGCGTCTTCCGCGTACTTCAGCAGTTTTTCGCGCGACAGCAGGTCCCATTCGCGCCATGGGGCGATGATCTTGACGTCGGGCTTCAGCGCGTAGGCGCCCAGTTCGAAGCGCACCTGGTCGTTGCCCTTGCCGGTGGCGCCGTGCGACACGGCGTCGGCGCCGGTCTCGTTGGCGATTTCGATCAGGCGCTTCGCGATCAGCGGACGCGCGATCGAAGTGCCCAGCAGGTATTCGCCTTCGTAGACGGTGTTGGCGCGGAACATCGGGAACACGAAGTCGCGCACGAATTCTTCGCGCACGTCGTCGATGTAGATGTTTTCCGGCTTGATGCCGAACTTGATCGCCTTGGCGCGCGCGGGTTCCAGCTCTTCGCCCTGGCCGAGGTCGGCGGTGAAGGTGACGATTTCGCAGTTGTAGTGATCCTGCAGCCATTTGAGGATGACCGAGGTGTCGAGGCCGCCGGAATAGGCGAGGACTACTTTTTTAATGTCGCTCATGGGAGTTCCAGTTTTTGGAGGGGGATGATGGTCAGCCGATCCGGGAAGGTCCCGGATCGACGATCAAGCTGGGGTGGTGAAATCTTACTTGTTTTCGATACGGCCAAGCAGCAGGTATTCGATCAAGGCCTTCTGCACGTGCAGGCGGTTCTCGGCTTCGTCCCACACGACCGATTGCGGGCCGTCGATGACCTCGGCCGCCACTTCCTCGCCGCGGTGCGCGGGCAGGCAATGCATGAACAGCGCGTCGGATGCGGCACGCGCCATCTTGGCGCCGTCCACGATGAAGCCATCGAAGGCTTTCAGGCGTTCGGCGTTTTCCTTTTCGTAGCCCATGCTGGTCCAGACGTCGGTGGTGACCAGGTGGGCGCCCACGCAGGCATCCGACGGGTTCTCGAACACCGTGTAATTGGCGGTCTTGACCATCGCCGGGTCGATGTCGTAGCCCTTCGGCGTCGACACGTTCAGGTGGAAGCCGAACACCTCGGCCGCCTGCAGCCAGGAATACAGCATGTTGTTGGCGTCGCCGATCCAGGCCACCGTCTTGCCGCCGATCGAGCCGCGGTGTTCGTAATAGGTGAACACGTCGGCCAGCACCTGGCAGGGGTGGTGTTCGTTGGTCAGGCCATTGATGACCGGGACCCGCGAATGCGCGGCGAAGCGCTCGATGATGTCCTGGCCGAAGGTGCGCACCATGATGATGTCGCACATGCGGGACATGACCTGGCCCGCATCCTCGACCGGCTCGCCGCGGCCCAGCTGGCTATCGCGCGTGTTCAGGTAGATCGCGGCGCCGCCCAGCTGGTGCATGCCGGCTTCAAAACTCAGGCGCGTGCGCGTCGAGCTTTTCTCGAACACCATCACCAGCGTGCGGTCGACCAGCGGGTGGTAGACCTCGTAGGCCTTGAACTTGCGCTTGATGACCTTGGCCCGTTCGATCACGTACTCGAACTCGTCGCGAGTGAAATCGGAGAACTGCAGGAAGTGCTTGATGGGAGTCTGGCCAGCCATAATGTATCTGCGATGCGTATCGGGATGCGGTAATCCGCTGAATTATAAGCGGATTTGTTTATGTTTCAGAAAATAAAGCATCTGTGCTGTCAGGACGCCGCCTCAATACAGCGTCTGCGCCGATTCATGCAGCAACTGCGCATACAGTTCATGCCGCATCTTGCTGATCTTGCCCGCGGCCACCGCATCCAGCACCGCGCACTGCGGCTCGGCCAGGTGGCGGCAGTTGTAGTACTTGCAGCCGCCCAGGTAGGGCTTGAAGTCGACGAAGGCGCGCTCCAGCATGCCTTCGCTGAGGTGGTACAGGCCGAATTCCTGGAAGCCGGGCGAGTCGATGATGGTGCCGTCGGCGCCGGGCAGCTTGTATAGCCGGGTGAAGGTCGTGGTGTGCTTGCCGGTGTCCAGCGCTTCCGAGATCTCGCGCACGGCGATGTCGGCGTCCGGGATCAGGAGGTTGACGATGGTCGACTTGCCCATGCCGGACTGGCCGATCAGGATCGACGAATGGCCTTGCAGCAGCGGCAGCAGGGTGGCGACGGTGCCCTCCGGATCGGCCGTGGCCGAGACCTCGTGCAGCGGGTAGCCCATGCCGGTGTACAGCGCCGCGCGTTCGCGTGCGCGCGGCAGGCCTTCCGCCACGTCGACCTTGTTCAGGATCAGGTGGGCTTCGATGCCGGCCGCCTCGCAGGCCACCAGGGCGCGCGAGACCAGGTCGTCGGTGAAGCCCGGCTCGGTGGCGATGACGATGAACAGGCGCGAGATGTTCGCCGCCAGCAGCTTGGATTTGTATTGGTCCGAACGGTAGAGCAGGGTGGTGCGCTCGGCGATCTTTTCGATCACGGCCTGGTCGGGCGAGCTGCGTTTCAGGTGGACGATGTCGCCCACCGCAACGTTGGTCTTCTTGCCGCGCGTGACGCACTGCAGGAAGGCGCCTTCCACGTCGGCCAGGTAATGGCGGCCGTGGGCCGCGACGATGGTGCCTTTCAGATCGCTCATGCCGCCACCCGCTGCGCGTAGATGGCGTCGGCACTGGCGGCGCAGATGAAATCGTTCTCGCTGACCTGGTTGCCGGCCGAATGCGTGGTCCAGGCCACCCCGCAGTGACGGTAGCGCACCCACAGTTGCGGGTGGTGATCCTGTTGGTGGATCATCGGGGCCAGTGCATTCACGAAGGCGATGGTCTCGTGGTAGTCGCGGAAGGCGTAATCGCGCTGCAGGTGGTCGTCCTCGAGGCGCCAGTCCGGCACTTGCGGCAGCAGGGCCTCGATGGCGGCTTCGTCCAGCGCCGGGGCGCCGTGGCTGCAGTGTTTGTCGAGCAGGCTCATGCGGCCCCCGGCATCTGGCGCTGCAAGGCCTGTACCCGTACCCAGGCCGGCGGATGCGAATCGTAGAAGGCCGAATGCAGCGGGTCCGGCGTCAGGGTCGAGGCATTGTCTTCATACATCTTCACCAGGGCGGACACCAGGTCGCGCGCATCGCTGTGCTTGGCGGCGAAGGCGTCGGCTTCGAATTCGTGCTTGCGCGAGCTGAGTGAGGAGAGCGGCGCGAACGGGAACAGGAACACCGGCAGCGCCAGCATGAACAGCAGTAGTGCCATGGCGTCGTTGGACTGGTCCAGCAGCGGCGTCACGCCCAGGCCGGTATAGAACCAGGCCTGCTGTTTCAGCCAGCCCAGCAGCGCCAGGAATACCAGCGACAGCGCGAACATCACGGCGATGCGCTTGATGATGTGCTTCAGCTTGAAATGGCCCAGTTCGTGCGCCAGCACGGCTTCGACTTCCTGGGGCGCCAGGCGCGCGATCAGGGTGTCGAAGAAAACGATGCGCTTGTTGGCGCCGAAGCCCGAGAAATAGGCGTTGCCGTGGCTCGAGCGCTTGCTGCCGTCCATCACGAACAAACCTTTGGAGGCGAAGCCGGTGCGCGCCATCAAGCCCTCGATGCGGGTTTTCAGGCTGTCGTCGGCCAGCGGCGAAAACTTGTTGAACAGCGGCGCGATGACGGTCGGGTAGAGCACCATCATCAGCAACTGGAAACCGCTCCACACCAGCCAGGCATAGAACCACCACAGGGCGCCGGTCTTGTCCATCAGGGTCAGGACGATCCAAAGGAGCGGCAGGCCGATGACGGCGCCGATCAGCGCGCTCTTGACCATGTCGCTCAGCCACAGCTTGAGGTTCATCTTGTTGAAGCCGAAGCGCTGCTCCAGCACGAACTGGCGGTAGTACTCGAAGGGCAGGTCGACCGCGCCGGACACCACGGCAAAGGCGACGACGAGCAGGATCTGGTGCGCCATGCCGGGGCCGGCAACCTGCAGCGCCAGGTTCGACAGCCCCTGCAGGCCGCCCAGCAGGGTGAAGCCGATCAGCACCAGGCCGCCCCACAGAGCATGAAACAAGCCGAACCGGGTCCGGGCGACGGTGTAGTCGGCGGCCTTGCGGTGGGCGTCGAGCGGAATCTTGGCGGCGAATTCGGGCGGCACCTGTTCGCGGTGGAACAGGACGTGGCGGGTATGCCGGCTGGCCAGCCAATAGCGCAGGACCAGGGTCAGCATGAAGAAAAAGACGAACAAAACCGAAAACGCGAATGAAACCATTCTATGCCTGTGAGAAAATGCAGCTTTTCCAAGTACTTGGATTTAAATTAGTTTGCTTATCGGGGCCTTGCCAAACCGGCGCTGCAACGCGCAGCAGGTTTGGCAAGGCCCCTTCATCAAGAGAGAATTATGTCACAACAGAGCACGCCGGCAGCCGGGACCCGTCCCAACGAATTCAACCTTGTCTGGCTCGACATGGAAATGACCGGCCTCGACCCGGACAAGGACCGTATCATCGAGGTCGCCGTCGTCGTCACCGACCCGGACCTGAACGTGATCGCCGAAGGCCCGGTGTTCGCCATCCACCAGAGCGACGAAACGCTGGACAAGATGGACAACTGGAACAAGGGTACGCATGGCAAGTCGGGCCTTATCGAGCGTGTAAAAGCCTCGACCGTGACCGAAGCCCAGGCCGAGCAGGAACTGATCGCCTTCCTCAAGCAATACGTGCCGGCCAACAAGTCGCCGATGTGCGGCAACTCGATCTGCCAGGACCGCCGCTTCATGGCGCGCGGCATGCCCAAGCTGGAAGCCTTCTTCCACTACCGTAACCTGGATGTGTCGACCCTGAAGGAATTGTGCCGCCGCTGGAAGCCCGAACTGGCCTCGGGCTTCAAGAAAGCGCAAAAGCATACCGCACTGGCCGACATCATCGAGTCGATCGAAGAACTGCGTTACTACCGCGAACACTTCATTAAGCTGTAAGCACAAGCCGTGATGGTGTCGGCTCAAGTGTGAAAAGACAACACTTCAGCCGACACGATGTTGCAATTGTGAATGCTACCAGCCGGCAGGTATGCGAGAATCGGGGCCATGCTTGATATTCTGCGTAGCACCGCCGGCGTCGGCGGCGACAGCGAAACCCGGCGCCTCCTGCGTGAACACGACTGGAGCGCGACCCCGCTTGGCCCGTCCGACGCCTGGCCCCCCGAGCTGTCCACGGCCGTCTCGATGGCGCTCAGCTCCACCTTCCCGATGTTCGTGGCCTGGGGCACGGGGCTGACCTTCCTGTACAACGACGCGTATATCTCGGTCCTCGGCGACAAGCACCCGGCCGCCTTCGGCGCGCCCTTCCACGAAGTGTGGTGGGAAATCTGGCAAGACCTCGGACCGATCGCCGACCGCGCGCTGTCCGACAAGTCGGCCTATTTCGAGGACTTGCCCCTGCTGATGGAGCGCAAGGGCTACAGCGAGCAGACCTTCTTCACGTTTTCCTATTCGCCCCTGCACGACGGCCGCGGCCAGGTGCAGGGGATGTACTGCACCTGCATCGAAACGACCCGCCGCGTGCAGGCGGAACGCCGCGCCGCCTTCGAACTGTCGGTGGCCGACGCCCTGCGCCCGCTGAGGTCGAGCAGCGACGTGATCCGCACCGCCAGCACGCTGCTGGGCGAAGAGCTGGGGGTGGACCGCGTCGTCTACGGCGAAATCGACGAGGCGCGCGGCAGTTTCGTGGTGGAGTGCGACTGGCAGCGTGCCGGCTTGCCCAGCCTGGCGGGCAGCGGCTACGCGCTCGAGCGTTTCGGTCCCGAAATGGCGCGCGCCGGCCGTGCCGGCGAAGTGGTGGCGGTGGCCGACGTCGGCGCCGACAGCCGCACCGCCGCCTTCCAGGATGCCTATGTGGCGCTGGGCGCGGTCGGCTGCCTGCTGGTGCCACTGGTCAAAAGCGGCCGCCTGCTGGCCTTCCTGGCACTGGGCACGCGCCAGGCGCACCGCTGGAGCGAAACCGAGATCGCGCTGGCGCGCAGCATGGCCGAACGCTTGTGGACCGCGGTCGACCTGGTGCGCGCCCACGCCGCCCTGCGCGCGGAGCGCGATCACAGCCAGACCATCTTCGACACCATCGCCGAAGGCTTCGTCCTGATCGACCGCGACTGGACCGTGCTGCAGATGAATGCGGAGGGCCTGCGCCTGTCGCAGCGCAGCGCCGAGCAGGCGATCGGCCGCAATCACTGGGACGTCTGGCCGGAATCCTACGACACCGAAAGCGGCCGTAACTACCGCCGGGTGATGCAGGAACGCGTGGCAGGCACCGCCGAGTACTGCCACCTGCAGCTCGACGGCAGCGCCAGGTGGTCCGAAGTGCGCGCCTACCCGTCGCGTGACGGCGGCCTGGTGTGCTTCCTCCTCGACATTACCGAACGCAAACTCGCCGAAGAAAAACTGCGCGCCGCCGACCAGAGAAAGGACGAGTTCCTGGCGATGCTGGCGCACGAACTGCGCAATCCGCTGGCGCCGATCAGCGCCGCCGCCGACCTGCTGAGGATCGGCCGCTTCGACGAGGCGCGCGTGCGCCAGAGCAGTGCCATCATCGGGCGCCAGGTCAGGCACATGACCAGCCTGGTGGACGATCTGCTGGACGTGTCGCGCGTGACGCGCGGCCTGGTCACGCTGGCGCGCGCCCCGGTGGCCGCGCGCACCATCGTCGACGAGGCTATCGAGCAGGTGCGCCCGATGTTCGAGGCGCGCCGCCAGCGCCTCGCGGTCGACCTGGCCGATCCGGACGCCACCGTTTTGGGCGACAAGGCGCGCCTGGTGCAGGTGCTGGCCAACCTGCTGAACAACGCATCCAAGTACTCGCCGGAAGAGCGGCGCATCGAAGTGAGTGCGCGTGCCGGGGGCGAGCGGCTGCTGCTGCGCGTGCGCGACGAGGGCATCGGCATGGAGGCGGCGCTGACCGCCCACGTGTTCGATCTGTTCACCCAGGCGCAGCGCTCGTCCGACCGCGCGCAGGGCGGCCTTGGATTGGGCCTGGCGCTGGTCAAGCACCTGGTCGAGCTGCATGGCGGCACGGTGTCCTGCGCCAGCGCGGGGCCGGGGCAGGGCAGCCGCTTCGACGTCGCGCTGCCGCTGGTGCAGCGCCTGGCGCCAAGTGGAGCGTCATCATCCTCCGAACCGGACCCGGGCGACGATGGCGGCCCGGCGCCGCTGCGCCTGCTGGTGGTGGACGACAACGTCGACGCCGCCGCCACGCTCGGCATGCTGCTGGAAGCCTGCGGCTATGCGGTGGACGTGGAAAACGATTCGCGCAGCGCGCTGGCGCGGGCGGTGGCCGCGCCGCCGCAGGCGGCCCTGCTCGACATCGGCCTGCCCGACATGGACGGCAACGAACTGGCACGCCGCCTGCGCGCCGACCCGGCGACGCGCGGGATCGTGCTGGTGGCGGTGACGGGCTACGGACAGGAACAGGACCGGCGGGCGGCGCTGGAAGCGGGCTTCGATCACCATCTGGTGAAGCCGGTGGATATGGAGAAGCTGTCGGCGGTGCTGGCGGGCGTTGGGCGCTAGCGTCTATCCGGCAGAGTTTTCGCGCCAGCAGTAAAATCGCCGCCCCCGCGCAGGCGGGGAGCCAAGTCCGTCGCGAACCCATGGCAAATGCCGCGGACTATTCGTAAAACCTGGATCCCCGCCTGCGCGGGGACGCCGTTCATGGGCTATCGGAGCTGACGTCGGCGCAGCTGATCAACGCATCTGCGTATAGTTCACCGGAATCCAGCGGTAAGTCTTGCCCTGCGCAGCGATATGCCCCAGCCCCGGGAACTGCAGGTGCCCCCCGCCCACCAGGTAACCGGCCCTGGCCGCATCGTCGAACACTTTCTTGCGCGATGCATAGGCCGCCTTTTCGTCGCTGTCGAAGCCGATCGTCACCTGCGGATTGTCGAACTGGACCGATGCCACGTGGATCAGATCGCCGATCAGCACCAGCTTCTGGCCGCGGCTTTCGACCACATAGGTCGTGTGGCCCGGGGTGTGGCCCGGTTCCGGCAGGGCCGAGACGCCCGGCACCAGCTGGCCGGCGGCGTCGATGGTCTTGAACTTGCCAGCTTTCACGTACGGGTTGATCGAAGCCATGGCGCCCTGGAAGAAGCCTTTCTTGTCGGCCGGGGCTTTATCCATGTTGGCCTGGCTCAGCCAGAAGTCGGCGTCGGCCTTGCCGGCGCGGACGACGGCGTTCGGGAACACGCGGTTGCCGTTATTCGCCAGGCCGCCCACGTGGTCGCCGTGCATGTGGGTGATGTAGATCTCGTCGATCTGCTCGGGCTGGTAGCCGGCCGCCTTCAGGTTGTTGACGAACTTGCCGAGCGTCGGCCCGAACAGGGCGCCGGCGCCGCTGTCGACCAGCACCAGCTTGCTGCCGGTATTGATCAGGAAGGCGTTGTCCGAGGTTTCGGTCGGGGCCTTCATGAAGTTCTTTTCCAGCGTGGCGCGCGTGGTGTCCGCCTTCTGGTGCAGCAACTGGTCCATCGGCAGGTCGACGGTGCCATCGTTGATCGGGGTGACTTCGAAGTCGCCCACCATGATGCGGTAGAAGCCGGGGGCCGGGGTCTTTACCATCGGTGCGGCGGCCTGGGCCGACCCGGCCAGCATGGCGGCGGCCACGGCCGCGAACAAGGTGGTCTGCATCAGTTTTTTCATGTTCTTATCCTTCATGTCGAGTGAGGTTGGCGCTTGCGCGACCCGGCTATCGTACATGAATGCGGGCTCATCCGTTGTCCGGCGTTCAAGAGCCGTTTGCCTTGGCGAACGGGTGCCGGCGCAGGGCGCGCCGTTCGTGTTCTTCGACGTGCAGGCCGGCGGTCGCCTTGATCAGATCGCTGCGGCTGACGCTGCCGACCACCTGCGGCGCCGCGCCTTCGCTCACCACCGGCAGCCATTCCAGGCCGTGCACCGCGAGCCGCGACGCGACCGCGCGGCAGGTCTCGTGGGGCAGGGCCACCAGCGAGGGGTTCGCGGCGAACATCGCGGCGGCGGACACCTCATCCGGCTGCGCCGTCATCACCTCGCCCACGCTGTGGCGCTCGAGCGGATCGATGCCGTATTCGCGGTAGATATGGTGGCCGCGGCGTGCGATCTTCTCGGTCAGGATCGAGCGGCCCATGGCCAGCACCGTGAAGCCGTAGGCGGCCGCGCTCGCCGCCAGCAGCGGCAGCAGGGCGTTGGCGTCGTGGGTCAGCTCGAAGGCGAACACGGTGGCCATCACCGGCGCGCGCATCATGCCGCCCAGGGTGGCGGCCATGAACACCAGCGGCCACAGGCCCGGTTCGGCCCCCGGCAGCCAGGGCGCCAGCAAGGCACCGAGGCCGGCGCCGAGCATCAGCAGCGGCGCCAGCACGCCGCCCGAGGTGCCGGAACCGAGCGCGATCAGCCAGATCGCCAGCTTCACCGCCAGCAGGCCGGCGATCACGCCCACGGCCAGCCCGTTGTGCAATAAATCGCCAATCACGTCATAGCCTACGCCCAGCGCGCGCGGCTGGAACCAGCCGCCGATACCGACCGCCAGGCCGCCCAGCGCCGGCCACCACATCCAGTGCAGCGGCAGCTTGTGGAACCAGTCTTCGACCTTGTACAGCGTGGTCGACATGAACCACGCCAGCGCGCCGCACAGCAGGCCGGCCGCCAGGCAGGACAGCAGCGCGACCGGTGCCACCGGCGCGGTCTGCAGCGGGAATAAAACGTCGCCGCCCACCACCAGCGGACGCAGGAAGCCGGCCACGGCGCAGGCGGCGGCCACCGGCAGCAGGCTGCGCGGACGCAGTTCGAACAGCAGCAATTCCACCGCCATCAGCACCGCCGCCACAGGCGTGCCGAACACCGCCGTCATGCCGGACACGGCGCCGGCCACCAGCAGCGACTTGCGCTCGCCGCCGGTCAGGCGGACGTGCTGGGCGATCAGCGAGCCGATGGCGCCGCCGGTCATGATGATCGGGCCTTCGGCGCCGAAGGGACCGCCGCTGCCGATGGCGATGCCCGAGGCCAGCGGCTTAAGCACCGCAACCTTGGGCGACATCGCGCTGTTCTTGAACAGGATCGCCTCGATCGCTTCAGGAATACCGTGGCCGCGGATCTGCTCGGTGCCGAAGCGCGCGATCAGGCCGATCACCAGGCCGCCGATGACCGGCACCGCAATCACCCAGGCGCCCAGCGTGTGGCCGGCCGGCGACAGCTCGGCCAGCGACACGGTCTGGTAGAAGAACAGGTTGGTGAAAAAGCGGATCAGCATCAGCAGCACGTGCGCCGCCAGGGTGCTGAAGGCGCCGATGCCGGCGGCGATGGCGGCGATGCGCAGCAGGCGCACATCGCTGGAAAAATCGCGTCTGGATGGATGCTTCATCTTCGCTCAGTCCAGGTTGGGAATCGTGAACACGCCGTGCAGGGCGCGCAGCTCGGCGCGGTGGATTTCGGCCAGGCGCACCAGGATCGCTTCGCCGGCGGGCAGCAGGTGGACTTCGACGCGGCGCCGGTCATCCAGGTTGCTGCGGCGCGCGACCAGGCCGGCCGCCTCGCAGCGCGTCACCAGCGCCACCACGCCGTGCTTCTTGGCCTGCAGGCGTTCGGCCAGCTCGCCGACCGTGGCCCACTCGCGGCCGGCGAAGCCCTTGATGTGCAGGAGCAGCAGGTATTGCAGCGGCGTGACGCCTTCGGCCTGCACCGCGGTTTCGGAAAAATGCTCGAAGCGCCGCATCTGGTAGCGGAATTCGGACAGGGCGCTGAAGTCGGATTTGGACAGGGGACGGGTAGATGTGCTCACTGCGCTTGCTCACTTCGGTGTTCGCCGCGGATGCGGATCGATGCGGGAAAGGCGGCGAATATATCACAAGATGATATAATTGCCGTCCCTTTTATTTTCACCCCCATCTATGCTGCATACGAGTATGGATTGGCTGCGCAGCTTCGTGCCGCAGCCGACGACGATTTCGCGCGCCGAACGCGCGCGCGCGGTGGCCGGCGCCATGGTCGGCTTGTTCGTGACCTTCATCCTGAGCCAGATCGTGGGCACTGCCGCGGGCACCATGCCGGCCGCGCTGGTGGCCCCGATGGGCGCTTCCGCCGTGCTGCTGTTCTGCGTGCCGGCCAGTCCGCTGGCCCAGCCCTGGTCCGTCATCGGCGGCAACACTGTCTCGGCCCTGATCGGGGTCGCCTGCTTCAAGGCGGTCGGCAACCCGATGCTGGCGGCGCCGCTGGCGGGCGCGCTGGCAATCTTCGTGATGTTCTTCTTGCGCTGTCTGCACCCGCCGAGCGGCGCAGTGGCGCTGACGGCGGTGCTGGGCGGACCGGCGGTGCAGGCGGCCGGCTTCGGCTTTGCCCTGCTGCCTGTGTGCCTGAATTCGGCGCTGATCGTGCTGGTGGCCCTGGTCTACAACAACCTGACCGGGCGCCGTTATCCGCATGCCCAGGGGACGGCGCTGCGCAACGTGCACGCGACCCGGGATCCAGTGCCCACCGCGCGACTGGGCTTCACGAAAGAAGACCTGGATGCGGCGCTGGCCCACTACGGCCAGGTGCTGGACGTCAGCCGCGACGACCTGGAAGAGATCCTGCTGGAGACCGAGATGCGCGCCTACGAGCGCCGCTTCGGCGTGGTCACCTGCGCCAGCATCATGTCGAAGGATGCGGTGACGGTGGTGCCGGCGCTGCCGCTGGACGCCGCCTGGCACATGCTGCGCCGCCACCAACTGCACGCGTTGCCGGTGCTGGATGCGCAGCGCCGCGTGATCGGGATGATCGGCCAGGACGATTTCCTGCGCCACGTCGGCATCGACGATTACCAGACCCTGCGCACCCGTCTGCGCGGCCTGCTCGGCCACCTGCTGGGCATCCGCGCCGAGCGCCCGGCAACGGTGGCCGAAATCATGCAATCGCCGGCGCGCACCGTGCGCGTCGACGAGCCGATCGCCGAACTGGTGCCGGCGATGAGCAACCGCGGGCTGCATCATATCCCGGTGGTGGATGGGGAAGGGGTATTCGTGGGGATCGTCAGCCAGTCGGATTTGCTGGCTGCGGTGTTCGAGAGCCGGCTTAGGGGGCAGAGCCCGGTTTTGGCGGGTGCGCTCTGACCCCGGTGCTGAGTGGCAGCCAATTTACATGGTTGGCCACAGAACGACGTTTTAATGCCAACTAAATAAGAGGGCTGCTACTCCGCGCCACAGCACTTCTTGAACTTCTTTCCGCTACCGCAAGGGCAATCATCGTTGCGCCCCACCTTCGGCTCCTCGCGCTTCACCGTCTCGACCGCGCCTTTGCGGCGCGGCAGCCAGTAGCGGTAGATGCCCGGCAGGTTGGCTTCGATCTCGAGCGCCAGGCGGTGCACCTTGCGCGGGTCCTCGACTTCGGCCAGCTCCTCTTCCTCGATCTCGTCGGCGCCCAGCAGGTAGATCGGGCGCATCAGCGGGCCGGCTTCGGATTCCCAGACCGGATCCCAGGCTTCGGCGCGCAGTTCCATGCCTTCCCAGAAGCCCCAGCACCAGCCTTCGGGGTCGATCAGGGTCTCGCCGTCGACTTCGTGCTCGACGTAGAGCGGTTCGAATTCCTTGGGCGACACCTCGAAGGTGATCAGCACTTCGTTCATGAAGCGCATGATCAGGTTGACGATGCGTTGTTCGTCCTTCGGATTCTTCCAGGCCGGCGCGACCTTGTCCTCGCCCCACACGCGCGCTAGCCACTCGGCCGGCATGATGGTTTCCGGGCCCACCGCGATCGCGGTCAGGTAGCCGTGCAGCGTGTCCATGGTCATCGCGTCGTCGGCGCACTGGTCGGACAGCAGGAAGTTGTCGAGGTCGTCGAATTCTTTATCGGAAAGAGGTTGTTCGAGGTTCATTGGTGCGTGATGTCGGTGCGTTGAATCCGCCAGTTTAACGCCTGCGCCCGCGGAAGGACATAAAAACGTGTCCGGTCCGCGGGCTTGTCATCCTGTTAGTGCTTGCCTTCGAAAGCCTTTTTCAGCGCATCGGCCGCATACTGCTCGGCATCCTTGGCTTTCGGCACGACCGCGCCCATGCCGAAGAATTCGTGGGTCACGCCGGTGTACAGCTTGTAGTCGACCTTGACGCCGGCCTGCTGCAGCTTGTCGGCATAGGCTTTGCCCTCATCCCGCAGCGGATCGATCTCGGCGGCGATGATGGTTGCCGGCGGCAATCCTTTCAGCTGCGCGTTCTTCAGCGGCAGCGCGTACGGGCTTTTGGCATCGGCGCCGTAGTGCTTGAAGAACCAGGCCATCATTGGCTTGTTGAGCGGCCTGGCGTTGGCGTTCTGCTGGTACGACGGACGGTTCATGTCGTTGTCGACCACCGGATAGACCAGCAACTGATGCACCGGCAGCTGGGCCTTCTTGTCGCGCGCCATCAGCGACACCACGGTCGCCAGGTTGCCGCCGGCCGATTCGCCGCCGACCGCCACGCGCATCGGGTCGCCGCCCCATTCCTTGGCGTGCTGCAGCGTATAGGTGTAGGCCGCGTAGGCGTCTTCCGGCGCGGCCGGGAATGTATGCTCGGGGGCGCGGCGGTAGTCGACCGAGACGATGATGGCCTTGGCCATTTTCGCCAGCGCGCGCGGCGAGGCGTCGTAGACCTTGGTGTCGGCGATCACGAAGCCGCCGCCGTGGTAATACATCATCACCGGCAGCGGACCCGAGCCGGCACCTTCGGGCACATAGACGTGCAGCGGGATCGTGCCGCCGCCATTGGCCGGGATGTTGAGGTCCTTGATGCTCACGCCCGGTTCCGGGGCGGTACTTTTCTTCATGTCGACCAGGACTTTCCCGACCGCGTCGGCCGGGGTCGGCTGCAGGCGCGCTTCCTCGGGCGTCAGGGTCTCGATCGGCTTCGGTTTCAGCGAGGCCTGGGCATCGAGGACCTTCTGCATCGCCGGTTCGGCTTTGGGCGGCTGGGCGGCGTCCCGGGCCGCGGCGAAGTTGCAGGCAAGGGCGGCGGCGAGGGCGGTGAGCGGTAGCGCTTTGTTCATGGTCTTCTCCTTGTGATGTTGGTCTTGCCATCAAACCGCAGACGGACTCGACAGTTCGGTGCGTCCACGCACCTTGTCGAGCCAATGATTGCCATTTTCATCAATAAAAAGGATATTCCTGTGTTTTCACGTCTGCCCGGCTGCTGACTGTACGGCGGCTTAAATAAATTCGGCAAATCGGCGCTGCCCATGCGCCGATGCGCCGCCCGCCTTACAATGGCAACATGGATAACCAGTTCGACGATCAACCCCCAGGCGGCCAGGACGCCACCCACCCTTTTTCCCGCCTCGACCCGCAAATGGTGCTGGAGGCGGTCGACAGCGTTGGTTTGCGCGGCGACGGCCGCCTGCTGGCCCTGAACAGCTATGAAAACCGGGTCTACCGGGTTGGCCGCGAAGAGGGCCAGCCGGTGGTGGTCAAGTTCTACCGTCCCGAGCGCTGGACCGAGGCCGCCATCCTCGAAGACCATGCCTTCGTGCAGGAACTGGCCGATGCCGAAGTGCCGGTGGTGCCGGCACGCATGCTGGAAGGCAAGACGCTGCACGAATTCGGCGGCTTCCGTTTCGCCGTCTTCCCCAGCCGCGGCGGGCGCGCGCCCGAGCTGTCCGATCCGAAGACCCTGGAATGGATCGGCCGCTTTATCGGCCGCATCCACGCGATCGGCGCCGTGCGCGACTTCGTCGAGCGGCCGGCGCTGGACCTGAACACCTTCGGCCGCGAACCGCGCGCCTTCCTGATCGGCCACGGTTTCATCCCGCGCGAATTGCTGACCGCCTATACCAGTGTGCTCGACCAGGCGCTGGACGGCGTCGCCCGCTGCTTCGAGCGCGCCGGCGGCGTTCCCCATATCCGCCTGCACGGCGACTGTCACGCCGGCAACGTGTTGTGGACCGGCGACGGCCCCCATTTCGTCGACTTCGACGACAGCCGCATGGGCCCGGCCGTGCAGGACTTGTGGATGCTGCTGTCGGGCGACCGTCCGGAGATGGTGCGCCAGCTCGGCGACGTGCTGGCCGGCTACGAGGATTTCCGCGAATTCGACACGCGCCAGCTCTACCTGGTGGAAGCCTTGCGCACGCTGCGCCTGATCCATTACTCGGCCTGGCTGGCGATGCGCTGGGACGATCCGGCCTTTCCCGCGGCTTTCCCCTGGTTCAATACCCAGCGTTACTGGCAAGACCGCATCCTGGAATTGCGCGAACAGGTGGCGCTGATGGACGAGCCGCCGCTGTGGCCGGTCTGAACCTTGTTAAACTACGCAATTGGCAGGTGAATCCGGTCCAGCTCCGCGTGGCAGGATTCGTGCGCATCCTGCATAATCGTAGCAAGGACCAGCCCGGGTCCGGAAATCCAACCACGAGCCGCCATGACCGACCGCCACGATCCAACGCATGACGATAACGCCAAGGACGATACCGACTTCACGATCGACCTGAGGCCGGCCGCGCCTGTATCGTCTGCGCCGGCGCCTGTGGCGTCCGCCCGGACGGCGCCCGTCGAGCCGCGCGAAGCGTCGGAAAAGCGTGCGATCCTGGAAGGTATCGCGCGCGTGGAAGCCGAGGCCAAGGCGGCGATGGCGGCCGAGAACCGCGCCCATGCCGAGGCGCGCGCCCGCACCCTGGCCGAAGAGCGCGCCGCGATCGATGCCCAGGCCGCGGCGGCGGCGCTGGCGAATGCCCATGCCTCGGAAGAAGCGATCGAAGCCAACCGCGACCGCATCGAGACCCTGCGCGCCGCCGCCCGTGCCGCCGCCGAGCGCCTGGAAGCGATGCGCCAGGAAACCGCCGAGCTGCGCGCCCGCGTGCAATCCGACACCGAAATCCGCCTGGCGGCCGAGGCGCGCCTGCGCGCGGCCGACGAAGCCCGCAAACGCGCCGAGGAACAGGCCAAGGCCGATGCCGAGCTGGCGCTGCGTGCCGTGCGTGAAGCCGAGGAGCTGGCCCAGCATACCGAGCAGGCACGCCTGCAAGCCGCCGAACGCGTGGCCGCCGTGCATGCCGCGCGCGAAGAAGTGTCCTACAGCGCCAGCGCCGACGCGCGCGTGGCGATCCTGGCGCGCGAACGCGAGCGCGCCGAAAAGGCCGCGCGCCAGACCGCCGAGAAGCTGGTCGCCGCCGAGGCCGAAGCCCTGGAACTGGCCTTGCAGCGCGAGCGCGCCGACCAGGTGGCGCTGGCCTCCAGCTTTGCGCGCGCCGCCGCCGAGGCGAGGGCGCTGGAAGAGGCGCGCGCCCTGGCGCATATCGAACAGGAACGCGAGGCGATCGCGCTGGCCCAGGCCGAGTCCGAGCGCACCGCTGCCCAGTCGCTGCGCATGCGCCTGGAAACCGAAAACGAATTGCGCGAAGCCGCCATCCACCGCGAACGGCTGGAACAGATGGCCGAGGACAGCGCCCGGGCGCGGCGCGAAGCGGAAAGCCGCATCCTGGCCGCCACCGAGGCGCGCATCGACGCCGACCGCAAGCTGCGCGAGGTGGCGCTGGAGCGCGCCCATGCCGAGGAAGTCGAGGCCCAGCAATCGCAGGCGCGCCTGGATGCCGAACGCGATGCGGCCGAGGCGGCGCGCCTGCGTGCCGCCGCCGCCGAACATGCGCGCGAAGCGGCGCTGCGCGAGACCGAGGAAAACGAACGCGCGCGCCGCCTGGCCGAGGAAGCCGCCGTGCTGAGCCGGTGCGAAGCCGACGCCCGCGCCGCCGCCAACGCAGCCGAACAGGCGGCGCTGGAGGCGGCCGCCACTCAGGCCGAACAGGCGCGCCAGGCCCTGGAGGCCGCTGAGGCGCGCGCCGCCAGCGCCCAGGCACTGCTCGAGGCCGAGCGCGAACGCCTGCGCCAGGAGCAGGAAGCGCATGCGGCCCAGCAGGACCGCATCGAAGCCGAACGCATGCTGGCCGCCGCCGCCCGCACGCGCAGCGCCGCCGAGCAGGAACAGGCGGCGCTGGCACGTGCCCAGGCCGAGGACGAGCGCCGCGCGCTGGCCATGCAGCAGACAGCGCTGGAAGCCCAGCGCGCCGCCGCGGCCCACGCCGCGGAACGTGCCGCCCACGAAGAGACGCTTGCCGAAGCCGAACGCGCCCACGCGGCGCGCATCGCGGCCCTGGCGCGGGAAGACGCCGAGCGCTTGGCCGAACTGAGCCGCAGCGAGGAAGCGCAGGCGGAAGAACGCGTGCGCGCCCAGGCCGCGCGCGCGGCCGAGGTGGCACGCGCGCAGTCCGAGCGCGCCGCCATGGAAGAACGCCAGCAGCGCATGGCCGAGGAAGTCGCGGCCGCCGAACGCGAGGCGGCCGACGCCGCGCGCGAAGCACTCGCCTTGCTCGAACAGAAACTATCGGCCCAGCGCCAGCAAGCGGCTGCGGATGCCCGCGCCAGCGAAGCTGCCAGCGCGCGCATGGCGTCCGAACGCGCCGCCGTGGCTGCCGCCGAGGCACGCGCCAAGGCGGAAGAGGAAAGGGCGGCACTGGCGCGCGCCCGCGAACTGGCGGAGCAGGCCGCGGCCGCGGCCGCGCTGGAAAAACGCGACGCCCAGCGCTCCCTGCTGGAACACGCCCAGCACGCCGCCGAGATGCAGCGCAAGTCGCTGGACGCCACCCGCGAGATGGCCGAGGCCAAGCGCCGCCTGGTGGAACTCGAAGCCAGCCGCCATGAAGAGCAGGTCGCCGAACTGGGCGCCCTGCGCAGCCAGATCGAAGCGCGCCAGGCCGAAGCCAAGCAGCGTGCCGAATCCGAAGACCTGGCGCGCGAGGTGCTGGAACGGTTCTCGACGCAGCCGTCGGCGGCGCAGGCCGCGGCCAGGCTGGCGGATGCGGTGGCAAGGCAGCGGAACAATACTTGAGCATTCGCGCTGCTTGCACAATAATCTCTTAATCGCTGATCTTTCCCCGCAAGGCCTTGATTTTCCCCGCCCGCACCTTGCCCTCCACCCGCCGCCGCTGCGAGCCCAGCGTCGGCCGCGTCGCCTTGCGCGCCTTGACCACCACACTGGCCTGATCGACCAGCGCCTGCAGCCGCCGCAAGGCATCTTCCTTGTTGCGCTCCAGGCTGCGCGAGTCCTGCGCCTTGATCACGATGACGCCGTCGCGCGTGATACGCGCGTCGTGCAGCGCCAGCAGGCGCTCCTTGATATGGTCCGGCAGGGAGGAGTTCCTGACGTCGTAGCGTGCGTGCACCGCGCACGACACCTTGTTGACGTTCTGGCCGCCGGGTCCCTGGGCGCGGATTGCGATGAACTCCACATCGACGGGATCGACACCGGCGCTCATGGTTTCGCCGAGGCACGCTTGTCGCGGAAAAAGATCCATGCTTCTTCGGCGAGGTCGACGTCGCGGTTCATGTTGCCGACCAGCTTGCGCAGCCACCACGGCAGGTCGTCGGCCCTGGACGCCGGCACGTGGCCGCCGCCGTCGATGCGCAGGAATTCGACCTGCACCCGCGCCGGATCGTGGCCCCAGACGTAGCGCACGGCCGAAGTCGGGTCCGAGGATTGCAGATGGGGGATGCGGAAAGATTGCGCCGCTTCCGGGAAGCCGGCCAGGCGCCGCCACACCGCCACCGATTCCTCGGCCCCGATGCCGGTGCCCCGCTCGCGCAGCACCCAGTTGCCGACGCTGCCGCCGGCGTAGGGCATGACCGGGTCGGCGGTGCCGTGCGAGACGAACACCGAGACCGGCGTGCTCGGCGTCTTGCAGCGGCTCTTGGCCGGCATCAGCGCGCTCTGCACGCCGATCGCGGCCAGGCGCGGCGCCAGTTCGATCGCCAGGCGATAGGCCATGGCGCCACCGTTCGAGCTGCCGAACACGTAGATGCGCTCGGGGTCGGCGCCCAGGCGCGACACCGCGGTGTCGATCAGCTCGGCGATGAAGCCGACGTCGTCGGCGGTGGCATTGGTGGAAGCGTCGGCGCGGCAATCGTTCCAGGCGCGCTTGCCGTTGCGCGCCTTGCTGCCGTCGGGGGCGATCAGCAACACGCGCTCGCGCTCTGCCAGGCGGATCCAGTCTTCCGAGCGATAGCCGGCGATCGAATCCATACCGATCATCATCTCGGCGCTGGAACCGTTGCCGTGCAAGAGAATCACTAGGGGACGATTGCTGCGCGCCAGTTTATCCGGCTGCACGACGAGGTAGTGGCGCAAGCCTTCGGGCCGGGTCAGGCTGAATTCGTCGATGGTCGATGCCTGCGCGGCGCCGCCCAATCCACAGGCCGCCAACATGGCCAGGCCAGCCTTCCTTAGCTTCATATACCACCTTTCTGCTGTACAAGTATCAATGGTGGCACAAGGTTTCCAACTTGTCATGCCGCACACATGACCGCAGACGGGTAGATCGGCGCTTGATATCTAAAAACCGTAATATCGGCGCCTGTGATTCTTTTACATACCACTCGGCGATACAGGATTGTCGCCGCCCACGCTGGCCTTATCGACGAAATAGGAAGTCTCGCCGAAGCAGCTGGTCGGGATGCCCACGTGTTGCGAATAGCTCAGCTGGACGCGCTGGCCCATGGCCGATTGCAGCTGGCGTACCACGGCCTCGTCGCGCACGGTGAAGGCGAAGCGCTCGGGGATGGCGCCCGGCATGCTCGACAACAGGATCTCGCCTTCCCAGGTCTTGCACAGCCAACCTTTTTTCGACAACTTCTGCAGATAGCCGGCGCGCTCGCCTTCCGAGTACGACCAGCTCAGCACGGTCCAGACATACAGCGCGAACAGGGCGGCTGCAATGATGAGGATGGAAGCGATGATGAGGGCGGGACGGCGCGGGCGGGTAATGGGCATGGTCGCTTATCGATGAATTAGAGTAGATGACAATACAAGGGCGCGCCCATCATTGCCGATGGACGCGCCCTTGTCAAAGTATTCAGCCGGTGAAACGCGTGCTGTTTACACGTTGACGCCGAACGAGCGAGCCAACGGCCCCAGCCCGCCGTTGTAGCCCTGGCCAACGGCGCGGAATTTCCACTCGCTGCCGTAGCGATAGAGCTCGCCAAAAATCATCGCCGTCTCGGTCGAGCTGTCTTCGGACAAATCGTAGCGCGCGATCTCGCGCTCGCCGTCCGCGTTCAGGCAGCGGATGAAGGCGCGGCTGACCTGGCCGAAGCTCTGGCGGCGCCCCTCGGCTTCGTGGATGGTGACCGCGAATACCACTTTCTCGACATCGGCCGGGACCCGGGTCAGGTCGATCAGCACGCGCTCGTCGTCGCCTTCGCCCTGGCCGGTGCGGTTGTCGCCGGTATGCTTGACCGCGCCGTCTGTGGACGTCAGGTTGTTGTAGAAGATGAAGTCGGCATCGCCGCGCACCTTGCCGTCGCCGCGCAGCAGGAAGGCGCTGCCGTCGAGGTCGAAGGTGGCGCCGTCGGTCGCTCGCGGATCCCAGCCCAGGCCGATGATGACCTTTTTCAGGTTGGGGTCTTCCTTGGACAGGTTGACGTTGCCGCCTTTCTGCAAACTGATCGCCATCTCGATTCCTTTCAAATAGGGTGGATTGCCGCCTGGCGCCGCTTCCAGCGTACCGAAGACCACAGCGACACCAGGATGAAGGCCACGCCGGACAAACCGGTGAACCATTCGGGGATATGGTACTCGACACTGGCGAACATGATCAGGGCCAGGATGCCGATGGCGTAATGGGCGCCATGTTCGAGGAAAACGAATTGTTCCAGCGTGCCCTTGTGCACCAGGAAGACGGTCATGGAACGCACGAACATGGCGCCGATGGCCAGGCCCAGCATGATGATGACCACGTCCTTGGTGATGGCGAAGGCGCCGATCACGCCGTCGAAGCTGAACGAGGCATCCAGCACTTCCAGGTAGAGGAAGCCGCCGATACTGCCTCCTGAAATGATCTTGCCCACGCCGGGATCGCTTTCCTCTTCTTCGAGCAGGCCGCTGAACCAGTTGACGCCGACGTACACCAGCACGCCGACGACGCCAGCGATCAGCACGGGCAGCTTGCGCGCTTCGGGCATCAGGTGCATGCAGGCGAACACGGCGAGCAGGGTGAGGAGGATGGCGAAGCCTTCGCTGCCGTACTCGCCGACCTTTTCTTCGATCCAGCCCAGCCAGTGAAGTTCCTTTTCCTCATCGAAGAGGAAGTTGAGGAAGACCAGCAGCAGGAAGGCGCCGCCGAAGGACGCCACCTCGGCATGCTTGGAGGTCAGGTTGCGCGCGTATTCGTCGGGGCTGTTGATCGCCATGTGCCAGACGTCGACCAGGCCGAGGCCGGTTGCCACCGACACGATCAGCAGCGGGAACAGCAGGCGCATGCCGAACACGGCAACCACGATGCCGACGGTCAGGAACAATTTGCGCCAGAAGGCGTTCCAGTTGCGCAGCACCGAAGCGTTGACCACCGCGTTATCGAAGGAGAGGGAGACTTCCAGCACACCCAGCACCGCAGCGATCCACAAGGCCTGCAGCAGCCCGGCACTGCCGCCGTGATCGTATCCCCACCATGCAGCCAGCGCCAGCAGGATTGCCGTGACCACGAAGGACAGCTTGAAATGTTGCATTAATTGACTCCCTTGTCTGAAATACCACACTGGAGCGCAGTGTAACCGCAAGTCCGGAACCCGCGGCGCATCTTAAGTCGCCGTGGGCAAGTGCATCTGCGATAATTCCGCGCGGAATTGCGTCGTATTCACGCTTGTGTACTATTTAATGGAAACCTCATGGACCTGACATACCTGCTGACCCCCGTACTGACCTGGCTGGCGGTCGGCCCGATCAAATTCCTGATCAACAGCGCGCGCCAGCGGCGCTGGGCCTTCAACCTGATTGGCAACGGCGGCTTCCCGAGCAACCACAGCGCCACCGTTACCAGCATGGCGACCCTGATCGCACTGCGCGAAGGCATGGGCCACCCGGCCTTCGGCGTGGCCGTCACCCTGTGCTTCATCGTGATGATCGACGCCAACAGCCTGCGCCAGCACGTGGGGCGGCAGGCGGCGGCGATCAACCGGCTGGCGGCGGGGCAGGCCGGGCACAAGGTGTTGCGCGAGCGGATGGGGCATACCCTGGTGGAGATTGGTGGCGGAATCTTGACGGGGATTGCGATGGGCAATCTGGTTTATCACTTGCTCGTCAAATAAAAGTTACCGTCGTCCCCGCCTTCGCGGGGACGACGCTCATCCCTGGTTATCAATATAATAATGACTGTGGCGCATTCCAGACTCATCCAACCGCAGTTCATCCCCCAAATCCGCAGTTCATCCCACCAAATCCACGGTTTGCCGAACCGTCAATTGACGGTAAAGACCACCTCGCCGATACTGCGCGCTGGCCTTTTGTATCCCCTATATTTAAAAAAGTAACGCGTCCACTCGCCGGGAGACTCACCCATGTTGCGCAAAACCCTTTTCGTCCTTGCCATTGCCTCAGCGCTTAGCGCGTGCGGCAAACCGGGCCCGGATGCCGCCAAGCCCGATGCCGCCAAGCCGGTCCAGCTGCTGGTGTCCTCGGAAGATGTATTGACGGTGCGGAGCAATGCGCTCGCCTCCGGTCCGGTGATCACCGGCTCGATCCAGCCCGAGCGCAAGGCCGACCTGCGCGCGGAAGTCTCGGCCATCGTGCTGCAGGTGCTGAAGGAGAACGGCGAACCGGTCAAGCGGGGCGACGTGCTGGTCAAGCTGGACGAGACCTCGATCCGCGACAGCCTGATGTCGGCCGAGGAAGCCACGCGCGCCGCCACCCAGGCCTTCGAGCAGTCGCAGCGCGCGCTGGAGCGCCTGAAGACCCTGCGCGCCTCGGGCATGACCTCGGCCCAGGCCCTGGATGATGCCGAAGTGCGCCGCAACAGTGCCCAGAGCGAAGTCTCGGCCGCCAAGTCGCGCCTGGCCGCGGCGCGCCAGCAGGTCGGCCGCACCGTGGTGCGCGCGCCTTTCGACGGTATCGTGTCCGACCGCAAGGTATCGAATGGCGACACCGCCTCGATCGGCAAGGAATTGCTGAAGGTGATCGATCCGTCCAGCATGCGCTTCGAAGGCCAGGTCTCGGCCGACAAGATCGCCGCCGTGAAGGTCGGTCAGCCGGTGCTGTTCCGCGTCAATGGCTACGGTGAGCAGCAGTTCAGCGGCATCGTCCGCCGCATCGATCCGTCGGCCAACGATGTCACGCGCCAGGTCGAGGTGCTGGTCGGGTTCGCGAATGGCGCCCAGCCGCGCACGGCCGGCCTGTACGCGGAAGGGCGCATCGACGCCGACGTGTCGGACGCGCTGACCCTGCCGGAAAGCGCGCTGGTGCGCGCCGGCGACAAGACTTATGCCTGGAAGGTCAAGGGCAATGCCCTGGTCAAGGCCGACCTCGGCGTCGGCACGCGCGATCCGCGCACCGGCAACTTCGAAATCCGCAATGGCCTGGCGGCTGGCGACACCGTGCTGCGCCACCCGGGTTCGAACCTGAAAGATGGCCAGAAGGTCGAGCTGGCAGCCACCAAAGTCGCCAGCGCCGCCAACGGCGCGGCCCAGGGCAAATAAGGACCGCGCCACCATGTTCCTGTCCAACTTCAGCGTCAAGAAGCCGATCGCCACGATCGTGCTGATCATCGGCATGATGTGCATGGGCCTGATCGCGCTCAGCCACCTGCGCGTCAACCAGAACCCCGACGTCGAGATCCCGATCATCGTCGTCAGCGTGCCTTATCCGGGCGCGTCGCCGGAAACCAACGAACGCGAGATCATCGAGCGCCTCGAGAAGCAGATGCAGGCGATCACCGGCGTCACCGAGGTGAATTCCTACGGTAACGAAGGCAGCACCACGATCGTGCTGCAGTTCGACTTCAAGCGCAACCTGATCGAAGCCTCGGACGACGTCCGTAACGCCATCGCCTCGGTGCGCTACAAGCTGCCGATCGAGATGCGCGAGCCGGTGCTGCAGCGGGTCGACCCGTCCTCGCAGCCGATCATGAATCTGTCGCTGTCGTCCAGCAGCCAGAGCCACGCGGAAATCTCGCGCATGGCCGAAGACCAGCTGGCCGACCGCTTCCGCGCCATCGACGGCGTCGCCAACGTGCAGGTCAATGGCTCGCTGCGGCGCGAACTGTCGGTGCTGCTGCATGCGCAAAAGCTGCGCGAATACAACGTCTCGGTCAGCGACGTCACCAACGCCCTGAGCCGCCAGAACACCAATGCGCCGGTGGGCAAGGTGCGCAGTGAGCTGGACGAGAAGGGCATCCGCCTGGTCGGCCGCATCGAGCACCCGGAAGACTTCAACCAGATCGTGGTCAAGCGCAATGGCGATACCATCGTGCGCCTGAACCAGGTGGCCGATATCAAGGACGGTTTCGCCGACATCGAAAGCGTGTCCACGCGCAGCGGCAGGCCGAACGTCGGCATCCAGATCATCCGCTCGCGTGAAGCGTCGACGGTCTCGATCGCCAAGAAGACCCGCGAGATGCTCAAGGAAATCCAGAAGGAGCTGCCGGCCGGTACCAGGCTGGAGGTCACGCGCGATGGCGGCGACGAAGCGCAGCGCAGCCTGAACAACGTGATCGAATCGCTGGTGCTGGGCGCCGTGCTGACCATTTTCGTGGTGTACGCCTTCCTGAATTCCTGGCGTTCGACCCTGATCACCGCCTTGTCGCTGCCGACCTCGGTCATGGCGGCCTTCATCGCGGTCTGGCTGTGCGGCTTCACGCTCAACTTCATGACCCTGCTCGGGCTGTCGCTGGCGATCGGCGTGCTGATCGACGATGCCATCGTGGTGCGCGAAAACATCGTGCGCCACATGGAAAACGGTTCCGACCGCCGTACCGCCGCCCTCGAAGGGACTGCCGAGATCGGCATGGCCGTGGCCTCGACCACCTTTTCGATCATGGCCGTGTTCATCCCGGTCGCCTTCATGCCCGGCATCTCGGGCGAATGGTTCCGTCCGTTCGCGCTGACCGTGGCCTGCTCGGTGATCGTGTCGCTGTTCATTTCCTTCACGCTGGATCCGATGCTGTCGGCCTACTGGGGCGACCCGCCCGGCCACCATCATGCGCCGAAGAAGGGCATTGAAAAAGTGCTGGCGCGCTTCAACGTCTGGTTCGACCACCAGGCCGACCGCTACAGCCGCGTGATCGCCTGGGCGCTGCACCACCGCCGCTGGATGGCCGTGATTGCCCTCGGCAGCCTGATCGCGGCGCTGGCCCTGCACACCAAGTTCGGCGGCTCGGCCTTCCTGCCCAAGATGGACGCCGGCCAGCTGTCGATCGAAGTGCGCACCCCGGCATCGTCCTCGGTCGGCTACGCCCGCCTGAAGATGGAAGAGGCGGCGGCGATTGCCCGCACGCTGCCGGAAGCCAAGGAAACCAACAGCAGCATCCAGTCCAGCGGCGGCAAGATCTACGTCGACATCGGCAAGCGCGCCGAACGCAAGCGCAGCGCCGCCGAAATCGCGGTCGAACTGCGCCAGAAGATCGCACGCCTGGTCGGCGCCGAATACGTCGTGATGGATGAGCTCAACGGCAACGGCAAGCCGGTGCAGATCGAGTTCACCGGTCCCGACACGCGCAAGCTGATGGAACTGACCAGCGTCTACATGGACAAGCTGCGCCAGGTCCCGGGCGCGGTCGACGTCACCCTGAGCCAGCAGGATCCGAAGGACGAGCTGCAGATCGAGCTCGACCGCGGTCTGTCGAACATGATGGGCATCTCGGTCGGCGATGCCGCGACCGCGCTGCGCGTGGCCTTCGCCGGCATCGAAGTCGGCGACTGGGTCGACCCGACCGGCGAAACCCGCGACGTGGCCGTGCGCCTGGCGCCGGAAGACCGCGTCGGCACCGAGAACATCGAGCGCCTGCCGATCGCCGTCACCGGCACCAACAGCATGGTGCCGCTCGACCAGATCGCCCGTATCACGATGGGCAAGGGCCCGTCGGCGATCGAGCACAAGGATGGCAAGCGCGTGATCACGGTCTCGGCCAACGTGCAGGGCCGCTCCAACGGCGAAGTGACCGAAGATGCGATGAAGCTGGCGAAATCCATGGACTTCCCGCCGGGCTACGGCCTGTCGCTGGGCGGCGCCGGCAAGGACCAGGCCGAGCTGTTCACCCAGATGACCATTGCGCTGATCTCGGGCATCGGCCTGATGTACCTGATCCTGGTGATGCAGTTCGGTTCGTTCACGGCGCCGCTGGGCGTGATGATGTCGCTGCCGCTGTCGCTGATCGGCGTGGTGCTGGCGCTGCTGCTGACCCATGGCACCCTCAACCTGATGAGCTTCATCGGCATCATCATGCTGATGGGCCTGGTGGCCAAGAATGCGATCCTGCTGCTGGATGCGGCGCGGTCGCGCGAAGCCGAAGGCATGCAGGGCAAGACCTTGACGCTCGAGGAACGCAACCGCCTGCGCGAGGAATCGCTGATGGAAGCAGGCCGCGCGCGCCTGCGTCCGATCCTGATGACGACCTTTGCGCTGATCGCGGGCATGTTCCCCGTCGCACTGGCGATGGGCGATTCCGGCCAGTTCTACCAGCCGCTGGCGATCGCGATCATCGGCGGCACCATCACCTCGACGCTGCTGACCCTGCTGGTCGTGCCGACCTTCTACGACAGCATCGAGATCGCACGCGACCGCATGGCCGCCAAGTTCCAGCGCCGCGCGGTACGCTACACGATGCTGCCGGCATTCGTGATGACCTTCGTCGAGGCGATCCTGACGCTGACTTTCGTGCGCCTGGTGTTCCGCCTGATCGTGCGGGCAGGGCGCTTCGTGCTGGGCCGTTCGCGTCCGGCTGCGGCGTAAGGCGCCGGCGCATCACAGGCGGGCCGTGGCGCACGCTGCGGTGGCATGCCGCGGTGTGCAAACGGCGGCGTGAACACGGTGCCGTACAAACGTGCGTGTGCAAATGAAAAGGGCCTGCGTGTTGAACGCAGGCCCTTTTTTGTACCTTTGAAGCGGTGTGGCGACTACGGGATTACCTGAAACAAGATCTGAAACAGATGTGAAACTGTGCTGCCGAGACGGCATGCACTAGGGCCGCTTTCGCCGCACCCAGTGCGTGCAGGAACGGTTGCGACGCAAGCATGAAGCTGCCGGCATCGAGAGCTGCAATGCAGAGGTGCGTCACACATGGCGCAACGCGACGATTGCCAGCTGAAGGGCTGGCAAAGCCGGTGCAAAGGGCCTTACCGGACCCTTTGCCAATGCGCCATGGCGATTAGCGGCCGCTGCCCGAACCGCCGGTGGTGCCGCCCGAGGTGCCGCCGGTGGAGCCGGCGTTGGTGGTGTCGGCGCCGGTGCCGCTGCCAGCCGTGCCCGAGGTACCCGAGGTGCCCGACGAGCCGCCAGTGGTGCCGGTGCCGGTTGTGCCGCCGGTGGTGCCGGTTGCGCCGGTGCCGCCGCCAGTGGTGCCGGTGCCGGTTGCGCCGGTGCCGGTATCGCCGGTGGTGCCGGTCGCGCCGGTGGTGCCGCCGGTGGTGCCAGCTGCGCCGGTGCCGGTGCCGGTGTCACCCGTGGTGCCGGCGCCGCCGGTGCCGCTGGTGCCCGAGGTCGAAGCCGGCGCCGTTGCCGACGTGTCGCCGGTACCGGTCGTGCTGGTGGTGTCGTTTTTCTTGCAAGCTGCGAGGCTTGCCATCAGGGCTGCTGCGAACAGAATTTTCGATGCGGTGTTAAGCGTTTTCATTTGTTTTACTCCTCGTTCACGTCTATCTTGTGCCGCCGTCTCCAGGTGAGGCGCTGGAGGGTCGGCGGCGCCAGTTTGGTTCGTCCCCAGGCCAGACGGCATGAAGACGGGGACCATCAGGGAACCGACGCGTTACGCGGCCCCTTGGGTGCACGGATTCGGCTGTAAAAATTAGACCAGCACGCTGGTTGCCGGTTCACCGAACTGCACACCACTTGCATTTATCCGCGATACGACATGCGGATTAGATAAGAGCGAACACACGACGTTCAACCCTTAACTTCTACCGGCGTAGTGCCGGATAGCCTGTCTGCCGGGGCGGTCTTGGCGCCCGCGGCTTGTTCCAATAGCGCGGGAATTTCGTCAGGCAATTCCCGCGCCAGATAACCGAGTGTTCCCAAACGTTCTGCAAGGCGTACGCCGGCGCGCGCGTGCAGGGCGACTCCCCAGCTGACCGCCTGCGCCAGGTCGGCCCCGCGCGCCGCCAGCCCGGCGATGATGCCGGCCAGGACGTCGCCCGAGCCCGAGGTGGCAAGCCCGACGTTGCCGCCTTCGTGCTGCCAGCTGGCGCCGTCCGGCGCCGCGATCACGGTGCGCGCGCCCTTCAGCGCCACCACGGCATTCCAGCGCTGCGCCGCCTCGCGTGCATGGCGGTCGGCGTCGGCCTGGATGGCATCCTTGTCGATGCCGGTCAGGTGCGCCATCTCGCCTGCATGCGGTGTTAGCAATACTGGAACGTTGAAGCGGAAGGGTGCGTTGACAGCGGCGCCGGCTTTCTTATCGTGCTCGCCTGGTGGCTGCAGGATTGCGCCCATCGCTTCGGCGTCGAGCAGCACGCTGGTATTGCTGCCTTCCAGGCGCGGCAGCAGGGCATGCACCAGGCGCGCGGTCGCGGCCTCGTCCTGCATGCCCGGCCCGACCAGGATGGCGTTGATCTTGTCGGCCAGCGGATCCAGCGCGGCTACGGCCTCGACCGTGAAGCCGCCGGCCTCGTTTTCGGCCAGGCCCAGCACGCGCGACTCGGGAATCGCGAGCGCGACCAGTTGGGCCACGCTGCGTCCGGTGGCGATGGTCAGCTTGCCGGCACCGGCGCGCATGGCGGCGGTGGCGGCCAGGATGACGGCGCCGGGCATCTCGCGCGAGCCGCCCAGGATCAGCACGTGGCCGCGCACTTCCTTGTCGCCTTCGCCGGACGGCACGGGCAGCGCCCAGCTGCGCAGCAGGCTGTCGTCGATGTCGCGCGCTCTGGCGTGGGTTTGCGTCATGGTCGGGTTCGTCATGGTGGGAGGCTCAGGCCTTGGGTGCGGCGGGCATGTCCTTGCCGGCCGTGACCGGGGTCCCGGTGTCTTCCAGCGGGGCGACGAAATTGATCAGCTTGACCGCGAGCTTGCCGCGCTTGCCGAGCGTGCCGTCGAAAGCGTAGGAGGTCACCGAGCAGTTCGGCACGTCGCCGGCGCGGTCCTCGGCCAGGATGCGGGCTTCGTCCATGCGCTCCAGCAGGTAGCGGAAGCAGTTGACGATGACCTGGTGCGCCACGATCAGCACGCGTTCGCCCGCGTACTCGCGGGTGATCGTGTCGAGCAGGCTGCGCAGGCGCAGGATCACGTCGCACCAGCTTTCGCCGCCGGGTGGCCGGAAATAGAATTTGCCGACGTGGTGGCGTTGTTCATGCAAGTCCGGAAATTGTTCGGCGATGCCGCGCACGGTCAGGCGGTCGAGGATGCCGAATTCCTTTTCGCGCAGGCGTTCGTCGGCGTGGATCGCGATCATGTCGTCATGGTCCATGCCGGCCATGACCAGGTCGGCGGTCTGGGCCGCGCGCACGTAGGGCGAATGCAGGACCACGGTAGGCTGGTGTTCGGGGCCGAGGCTGGCGAACCAGCCGGCCAGGGCCTGCGACTGGCGCACGCCGAGCCCGGACAGGGGCACGTCGACATCGCGTTCGGCGATATCGATGCGCAACCCGGCTGCAGCCTCGGCGGCATCGCGCGCGACATTGCCCGCGCTCTGCCCATGCCGGACCAGCCAGATCTCCTGCGGCCACTTCTGTTCCATTACCCGCCCGTTTGTTTTTTTGACATGTAGCCATCATAGACGGATTCTGCGGGAGTTCAGCGCACGATTCCCCATGAAAACGTGTGGCGTATGGTTGTGTAGGAGAGCGCTTACGAGACCGTTCGCGTGGTCAATATTACTTCCCCATTCCACACAAAAATCCGGGTCGCATACGGCGAGGTCGGCCTGGTTTGCGCGTCCTCATGCCGGACGGGTCGTGCCCATTTATGCTCATGTCATATATCCACGTCCAATGACCGGAGGTCCATATGTCGCCTGCACGCTTGTTCCACCCATCGCACCTGTATGTGCTGCTTGTGCTCGCCATGCCGCTGCTCGCCACGCCTTTGCGCGCAATTGCCGATCCGCGCTATGCGCTGACCGGAGTCGCCGGGCAGGACAGTTATGCGACCGGTCTGAACAACCTGGGCCAGGTGGTGGGCGGCATTGCGGTGGCCGACAGCTATCATGCTTTCGTGTATGCCGGCGGCTTTACCGACCTCGGCACCTTCGGTGCCGACTACAGCGCGGCCTACGCCATCAACGACGCCGGGCAGGTGGTGGGCACCGCCTTCAGTTTTACCGAAGGCACGCCGACGCGCGGCTTCCTCTACAGTGGCGGCACGATGAGCGCGATCCAGGGCGCAGCGGGCAACACCTATGCCTACGGCATCAACAACAGCGGCACCGTGGTCGGCGCAATGACAGTGGGCACGGCGGAAGGCGATTCTTACCAGCATGCCTATACCTGGAAAGGCGGCGGCTTCGCCGACCTCGGTACCTTGCCGATCGGCGACGGCAGCCGCGCCTTCGCCATCAACGGCAGCGGCGCGGTGGTGGGCGCGGCGGCCAACACCATCAACGGCGCGCCCAACTTTCCGGAAGATCCCTTCGTGTACCGCAACGGCACGATCACTGGCCTGGGCAATTTCGGCGGCATCTGGAGCAATGCCACCTCGATCAACGACGCCGGTCTGGTGGTCGGCTATTCGGGCATCGAGTTCGGCAACCTGAGCGATGAAATCTATTCGCGCAGCGCCTTCCTGTACGAGGGTGGCGTGCTGCACAACCTCGGCGGCCTGGCGCCTTACCGCAGCAGCGTCGCCAGTGACATCAACAACCTCGGCCAGATCGTCGGCAGCGCCGGGCTGGCCAGCGGCGGGGCGCATGCCGTCCTGTACGAGAATGGGGAGATGATCGACCTGAACACCCTGATCGATCCGGCCTCCGGCTGGACGATCGAGGATGCGGCGGCCATCAATGACCTGCAGCAAATCGCCGCCACCGCCTGCAAGGCCGGGATCTGCCAGGCGGTCCGGCTCGACCTGGTGGCGGCGGTGCCGGAGCCTTCGGCCTGTGCCATGCTGCTGGCCGGCCTGATGCTCGGGATCGGACGTATCCGGCGGCCGGCGATCCGGCGGCCGGCGATCCGGCGGCCTGCGGTCAGGGGCTGACGCTCACGCGACCAGCTGATCGCCATCCAGGTTGACGTCGGCGTCGCTGTTGAAGACCTGCACGTCGGTCTGGCCGAGCAGGCGGCTGGCGACGGTGCCGGCGGTGATGGAGCCGCTCACGTTCAAGGCCGTGCGGCCCATGTCGATCAGCGGCTCGATCGAGATCAGCAGGCCGGCCAGCGCCACCGGCAGATTCAACGCCGACAGCGCGATCAGCGCGGCGAAGGTGGCGCCGCCGCCGACGCCGGCCACGCCGACCGAGCCGATGGTGACGATGCCGACCAGCGGCAGCAGGAAATCGAGCGTGAACGGGTCGATGCCGACGGTCGGTGCGATCATCACCGCCAGCATGGCCGGATAAATGCCGGCGCAGCCGTTCTGGCCCATCATCGAGCCGAACGAGGCGGCGAAGTTGGCGATGCCTTCCGGGGTGCCGAGGCGGCCGGTCTGGGTCTGCACGCTCATCGGGATGGCGCCGGCCGAGGTGCGCGAGGTGAACGCGAAGGCCAGCACCGGGAACACCTTTTTCACGTAGCGCACCGGATTCAGGCCGATGCCGGCGACGATCAGGAGGTGCACGCCGAACATCAGCAGCAGGGCGCTGTACGAGGCCAGCACGAAATCGATCAGGTGCAGGATATCCTGCAGGCTGGAGCTGGCCAGGACCTTGGTGATCAGGGCGAACACGCCGAACGGGGTCAGGCGCAGGACCAGGGTCACCATGCGCATCACGATCACGTGGGCAACGTGGACGAAACCGCTGAAGGCTTCGAACACTTCCGGCTTCTTGCCGGCGATGCCGGTGGCGGACACGCCGATGAAGATGGAAAACACGACGACGGCGATGGTCGAGGTGTTGCGAGTGCCTGTCATGTCAAGGAAGGGGTTTTCCGGAATGAAGGAAAGGATCATGTTCGGCAGCGACAGCTGCTGCGCGGTCGACAGCTTGCCTTCCAGGTAGTGGCCGCGCGCGACTTCCGCGGCGCTCGAGGTCAGGCCGACCGCACTCAGGCCATACACCTTGGCCATCAGGATCCCGATGCAGGCGGCGATGGCGGTCGTGATCATCAGCGTGCCTATGGTCAGCGCGCTGATCTTGCCGAGCGAGGAGGCGTCGCGCAGCTTCAGGATGGCCTGGATGATCGACACCATGATCAGGGGCATGATCACCATTTGCAGCAGCTTGACGTAACCTTCGCCGATGACCTTCAGGTATTCGTTGGTGGCGGCGATCACCGGTGCGCCGGTGCCGTAGACGGCCTGGAAGGCGGCACCCAGCACCAGGCCGAGTCCGAGCCCGGTGAATACCCGCTTGGTAAAGGAAACATGGCGCTTCTGCATGACATACAGCAGCGCGCAGACGGCGAGGGCAATCGCCAGGTTCAGGATCAGTTGGATGCTCATGGGGGCCTCAATTACGTGCCGCGCGCTTTATATGCGCACAGGAATATAAGTGAGGCATTTTATAACCAAACCCGGCTGTTTGCTTGGCCGGGTGGTTTTTTAATGGTGTTTTTAATAAGGCGTACTATGCATGGCGCACCAGGCGCCTGAGCCCTGACGCCCGCTCAGCTGGCGTCGACCTTGTCGACCAGCAGCGGCGGCTCGTTGCCGAGGTCGACCAGCGGCGCCGATGTCGGCAGCGGCGCATACAGCGGCGAATCCGAGCGGTAGGGCACGCGGCCCGACGGCACGTGCCTGGCCGCCGGATCCAGATGCAGGTCCTGGTCGTCGAAGAAGATGTGGGCGCGGAAGGCTTTCACGACCTTGGCCTTCTGCACGCCGCCCAGGAAGAAGATCTCGTTCACGTAGACGCCCCAGTGGCGCAGCGTATTAATCACGCGCATCTCGGCCGGAGCACTGCGTGCCGTGACGATCGCGATGCGCACCGGCGACACGTCGGCGCCGAAGGGCAGGCGCTCCTGCAGGCGTGCCAGCTTGCGCAGCAGGATGGCGTAGGGACCGTCGTTCATCGGTTCGTTCTGCTTTTCGTTTTCGAGCGTGTGGAAGCGGTCCAGGCCCTCGGTTTTGTAGACCAGTTCGCTGGCATCGTCGAACAGCACGGCGTCGCCGTCGAAGGCGATGCGTACCTGGTCTTCGGGCGGCGCTTCGCCGGCATGCGGCGGCGCCTTCAGCACGGCGGCCGCGGCCGCCTTGGCGTCGATCACGCGCTGGGCATCCTCGACGTTGGTGGTCAGGAACAGGTCGACCGCGAAGGCATCCAGGTAATCGACCACCGACTGGCCGCCGGTGAAGGCGTGGCGCGAAATCGCCAGGCCGCGCGAGCGGATATTGTTGAAGACCCGCACCCCGGTTTCCGGGCTGTTGCGCGACATGACCACCACCTCGACCAGCGGCTTCGCTTCCGAAGGCGCATAGCGGTTCAGGCCGAGCAGGGCGCGCACCAGCGCCATGCCGGTGCCGTCGCCCAGCGGCTCGTTCTCGCGCTCCAGCATGTAGGCCCGGTATTCATCGAGGGCATTGTTCGGATTCTTCGCGTACTTGGCTTTGTAGACGGCGTCGGCTTCGGCCAGGTCGAACAGGGCGGTGGCGGAGATACCGACCACGAGGGTGTCTGAAAGGTCGAGGGGCATGGCGGCAATGGAGTCGGTGGAAACGGTCGAGGTCGGATGGTAACCGAGGTGCGGGTCGGATGAATACATGACCTTGTAAGAATATTCCTTTAGGAAAGAGCAGAGTTGGGAGATGCGGAGGCTGTTGACTTTGAGCAACTAAGCCAGGCACCGTCTTTGGAATTGAATGATAATGATTCGCATTTACTTAAAAAGAAAACTGGGTTAGAGTAAAACCATCTTTCCAGCCGAGGGCCGCCATGACCGCTTCCCATTCTTCCTGCACTTGCATCGTACTGGCCTCATGCCAGTCCGGCCAGGTGCTGGCCTGTCCCGAATGCGGCACCATCCACCTGCATCTTCCGCAAGTCACGCTGCGCCTGTCGCCGGACCGTTTCAGCGACCTGAGCGTCGCAGTGGCCAAGGCCCAGCGCCTGCTGGATGAAGCCCGTGCCCAGCTGGCGGCCAAGTCCGGCCGGCCGGCGCTGCACTGAGGAGGCGGCCATGTGCGAACACGCCAGCAAGGAACTCTGCCTCGACCATGATGCCGCCGCCGGCTCGCGCCGCCGCCGGATATGGGAGCTGCCGACGAATTGCCATTGCCCGCTGATCGGCGTCTGCCTGCCGCTGGCGCTGCTGCGGCGGCTGGTCAACAAGCTGCTGGTACGGCCACTGGACGGCGACGATTACGATGTCCACGTCTGGGCCGTGCACGAATGCGCGGGCCGGAACCGCATGTCGGAACTGCTGCAGCGCACCCTCGACGAGCGCTTCGCGGTCGTGCTGCGCCAGTTCCGCGGCCTGCGCGACGCACCGGCCCTGCAGGCGGCCTGGCGCCAGGCTGTCGAGCGCGGCGACGTCGCCGGCGCCTTCTGGGCGACGCTGACGCATCCGCGCTGCGACCTTGCCATGATCGAGAACGTGGTGCGCGACATGCACATGATCCAGCACCAGGCCGGCGCCAGCGCGCGCGTCGACCTGAACCGCTTCGCGGCGCTGCAAAAGGAGAACGCCGCGCTGGCGCGCGAACTCGAGCAGACCCGCGACAAGGCGGCGCGCACGGCCGACGCCAGGGCGCGCGAGGCAGCGAAGCTCGGCACTGACAGCGTCCAGCTGCGTGCCGATCTGGCCCAGCGCGACAGCAGCATCGAAGCCTTGCGGCGCGAACTCGACACCCTGCAGGCGGCGCTGCCCGACCTGCGCGACCGCGAGCGCCTGCTGCGCCGGGTCGAGGAACTGGAGCTGCGCGAACAAGCGCTGTCGGAAAAGATGGTGCAGCTGCGCCAGCGCATCGCGCGCGAGCGTCAGGAGGCGGTGGCCCTTGCGGCAGTGGCCGCGCCCGCCGTGGCGCTACCGGCAGAGGCCGTGGCGCCGGCGCTGGACCTGGCCGACAAGACGGTGTTGTGCGTTGGCGGGCGCAGCGGCAACGTGCCGAACTACCGCGAGTTGCTGGAGAGGGAGGGGGCGCGTTTCATGCACCACGACGGCGGCCTGGAGCAGGCCAGCGAACTGCTCGATACCAGCCTGGCCGCGGCCGACCTGGTCATCTGCCAGACTGGCTGCATCAGTCACCAGGCTTACTGGCGTGTGAAGGATTTCTGCAAGCGCAACGGCAAGCCTTGCCTGTTCGTCGACAACCCGAGCACGTCGAGCCTGTCGGTGTGCCTGCGCAAGGTGGCGGTGCCGGTGGCGGTGCCGGTGGCGGCAGGTAGCGCTTGAAAGGGTCCTGTGCACCTGCCGCGGCAGATACACAGGACATCGACGAAAGATCGGCGGAATGCTTTCCGGATCAGACGTCGGAAACCAGCGAAATTGCAAACAATACGATCCACACGATGAAATACGTATTTTTTTGCTTGAGCACTTCGGCGCGTTTGTAGAGATACACCGGGACCAACCAGGCGGCTCCCATCCGTTTGGTGTCGTGCCCGGCCTTCTGCAACTTCTTTTCGTCGAGCGTCGACAGTACGACGTTCAATACCAGGGTCGCCCACCAGAAGTTCCCGACATCCTTGTGCGTCAAGCCCGCCAGAAAGCCGGCGAGGATCACGCCCGCGATCGGCGCCACGGCGAGCCACCACACCAGGCTGTTATCGACGGCGGCCCCGTGCAAAGGCGGCGGCGTATCGGCGAACTCGCTCGAGAAGGTGGTGCCGGCAATCGCGGCCCAGTCGGCCATGCCCTTTTTCCAGACGAAGGAATTTCGGTTCAATTGCAGGCTCGCGATCAGGCTGCGCATCTGGGGCGCGCTTACCGGGCCAAAACGGGTGCCATTGATTTCGTAATGCCACTCGTCGCTGTCCAGCGTATCAAGGTTGATGTGTTCCACGGCGTTTCCGTCCTGCCTTCAAGCGCCGACAGGGGGCGCAACACCCCATTTCTGACCAGCTTCAGCCCAGCCGTCGCCACTCGGTTTGTAACCGCGCTCGAGATAGTAATGCGCAGTCTGTTTATTGATGATGAAACACAGCACCAGGTTGCTGATACCGCAGGTGAACATCGCCAGCAAGATCCAGAGCGCGCCATAGGCAGGCATGCCGCGGAAAAAGAAAGGCAGGCCCCCAAAGAAGAAGGCCGTCCAGGAAAAGCCGACTTTTACCTGGCGCACTAGACCGGCTTCGTTTTTCATATTTACGATCATTATTTTCCCTAGCTTATTGTTATCCAAAATTTAGAGTAATTGCTTTTTATCACTCTAAATTGCAGAATAGCATTCGCCATGCATGAACAATCTCTCCATTTGTCACTGCAGCCACTTATTTAGTGTACTGAATGGCAAGCCATGGAATATCGTTACGCGCTTGCCGGCTCGGCGCACCTATGACGGAGAATATCTTGAAGGGAAAAGGCCAGGCCAAAAACAAAAATCCCACGAACCGAGATTCGTGGGATTCCTGAGTATTCGTGGTAGGCCGTGCGGGATTCGAACCTGCGACCAACGGATTAAAAGTCCGCTGCTCTACCAGCTGAGCTAACGACCCGAAAGAAGCAAGATTATAGTGGCGATCCGCAGGGCTGTCAAACGTTCATGAACCAGCCCGGCGGTGCGCCGCTTACTTCAAGGCCGCAAGCCTGTCCTTGGCGGTCTGGCCGGCGTTTGAATCCGGGTACTTCTTGACCAGTTGCTGCATGGTCTTCTTGGCGTTCTTCAGGTCCTTCATCTCGATGTAGCTGCTGGCGATGTTGAGCATCGCGTCAGGCGCCTTGGGGCTGCTGCCGTAGTTGCCCAGTACCGTTTCCTGGGCCGCGATCGCGTTCTTGTAGTCGCGCTGCATGTAGTAGGCGTTGCCGAGCCAGTATTGCGCGTTCGGCGCATAGGCCGAGGTCGGGTAGCGGCGCACGAAGTCCTGGAAGGCGGCGATGGAGCCCGCATAGTCGGCCGACTTGAAGCGCTCGTAGGCGGCATCGTAGGCCTGTTTTTCCGTCGGCAGCACTTCGGCGGTCTGGCCGTCGATGGTTTCCTGGCGTGGCTCGAGCTTCTTGATGCGCGCGTCGAGGTCGGCGTACAGGTCTTTCTGGCCTTTCTGCGACATGGCGATCTGGTTGCCCAGCACTTCGATCTGGCCGCGCAGGCGCGCGATTTCCTGCATCGTCTGTTCGTGCTGGTTCAGCATGTCGACGGTGACGTTCTTGTCCGCCTTGCTGTCGACGCGGGCGTTCAGGTCGCGGGCCATGGCGTCGACCTTGGCGCGCAGGTCGAGGATGGCGCGGCGGGCTTCGTCGTCATCGAGAATGCCGGCGCTCGCCTGCAGGGGCATCCAGGCAGCCAGGGCGAGGGCGATGGCCGCGCGGCGGAACGGGGACAGTTTGATCATCTTCGACTCTTTCTTGATACTTGAGAAACTGGTGAAATCAAATGGAAACGGGGCGGGAAGCAGTCTGCACTGCATCCCGCCCCGCTGTCAATCCGTCGGGGACGCCTAGTCGGGGACGCCCAGTCGGGGACGCCCCGCCGCGGACGGCTAAGTCATAGCGGCGGCTTGATTACTGATAGACGATGTCGGCGCGACGGTTCTCGGCCCAGGCGGATTCGCCCGAACCGGTCGACTTCGGCTTTTCTTCGCCCAGCGAGACGGCTTCCATCTGGCCGTCGGCCACGCCCAGGGCGGCCATCGACTTGCGAACGGCTTCGGCGCGCTTCTGGCCCAGGGCCAGGTTGTACTCGGTGCCGCCGCGATCGTCGGTGTTACCCTGGATCAGGATGTGACGCTGCTTGTTCTTGGCCAGGAAGGCCGAGTGGTTCTCGACGACCGGCTTGCCGTCGTCGCGGACGACGTAGCTGTCGAAGTCGAAGTACACGCTGCGGTTCGCCAGGACGCCTTTCGGGTCGTTCAGCGGATCGACGTTACCGGTTTCGACCGGACGGATGTCGCGGCTGGTGTCAGCCGGCGGCGCGGTGTTGGCGACCGGCGGCTTTTCGACGACTGGTGCGTCGTTCAGTTTGGTCGGCGACGAGCATGCCGACAGCATGGCTGCGACGGCGGCGACGATGGCTACACTTTTATAGTTGCTCATTGAGTTTTTCTCCTGGTCAAAAAATTTTTACTTCATAAACGGGCCCCAGCTGGGCTCCCGAATGTTTCCCGCCTGGGTGGTCAAGCGCTGCTTGACGCGTCCATCGACCGATACCACGGCCAATGCGACACGTCCGCCGCCCTTGGTCGCATACATGATGTACTTGCCGTTCGGCGAAAAACTCGGTTCGGAAGCCCCGTCGGCCAGGCGCAGTTCCTGGCCGCTCGCGAGGTCCATCGCATACAGGGAGAAGCCCCCTTCGCGTTGCGAAATCCACGCCAGCGTCTTGCCGTCCGAGGATACACGAGGGCTGATGTTGTAGCTGCCTTTGAACGTGACGCGGGTGGCCTGGCCACCGCCGACGCTCATCTTGTAGATTTGCGGACCGCCGCTGCGGTCGCTCGTGAAGTAGACGCTCTGGCCGTCGGCCGAGAATTGCGGCTCGGTGTCGATGCCGTTGCTGTTGGACAGGCGGCGCAGGCCGCTGCCGTCGGCGTTCACGATGAAGATCTGGGTATTGCCGGTCTTCGACAGCGACAGGACCAGCTTCGTGCCGTCGGGCGACCAGGCCGGTGCCGAGTTGCTGCCGCGTTCGTTGGCGACCACGGTGCGCTGGCCGGTCACCAGGTTCTGCACGTAGATCACCGGCTTGCGCAGTTCGAAGGAGACGTAGGCGACCCTGGTGCCGTCCGGCGACCAGGCCGGCGAAATGATCGGTTCCTTGCCGTGGGCGGCGATCTGTTCGCCTTCGCCGTCGGCATCGGCCACCACCAGCTGGTAATCGCGCGCCGCGCGGTTTTCCTTCACGTAGGCGATGCGGGTCGAGAAGATGCCGCGGGTGCCGGTCAGCTTTTCGTAGACGTCGTCGGCGATGCGGTGGGCTTCCAGGCGGGTATTGCGCGCGCTGACGGTATCGCCCAGCTGCGACAGCTGGCTCTTCTTGACGGTGTCGAACAGTTTGTAGCGCACCTCGAAGCGGCCGTCCGCCGTGCGCTTGACCGAACCGACCACCAGCGCATCGGCGCCGCTGGCCTTGAAGGCGGCCATGTCGACGCTGGCGCTGTCCGAAATGGTCTGGCGCGCATCGATGACCTTGAACACGCCGCTGCGCTGCAAGTCGGCGCGGATGATGGCCGAGACTTGCTCGGGCGCGACGGATTCGTCGGCGAATGCCGCCACCGCGACCGGGATCTGGTTGCTCCCCACACCGGCGATTTCGACGCTCAGCTGGGCGTGTGCGGCCGTGCCCATCAACAGGGTGGCCGAGAACAGCAGGGTATGTAGTTTCTTCATGAGTGTCTCAGATGAATAGTGGGCCGAGGCTCTTCAGTTCAGGTCTTTCATGTGGAAATTGACTGGAAGAGTTTTCTCTACCGTACCATCTTTCTTCTTTGGTAGCGGTGACGATTTGTTGATGCTGCGTTCCACGGCATCGTCGAATTCGGGAATGCCGCTGCTCTTGACCTTCTTGACCGAAACGATGTCACCGGTCGGCAATTGCGTGACGATGAAACTGACCGTCGGGTTGCCCGGCACGTCGGTGCTGCCCGCGTAGTTCGCATTGCTCTTGATGACGGCGGCGATCTTGCCGAGATAACCGGCGTCCAGGCGCGGCGCGGTCGACTTTTCGGCGCTGCCGGTGCTGCCCGGATTGCCGCTGCCGGTCAGGCGTTTGGTTTCGGCGTCGCGGGTCATGCTGGCGAGCTTGGCCAGTTGGGCGGCTTCGGCTTTCTCCGCCTTTGCCTTGGCCAGTTTCTCGGCCTTTTCCTTGTCGGCTTTCTTCTTCTCGGCTTCTTCTTTCTTCGCCAGTTCCTGCGCCTTTTTATCGGCTGCCTTTTTCTCGGCCGCTTTTTCAGCCAGCTCGCGCTCTTTCTTTTCCGCGAGCTCGCGCTCCTTCTTGTCGGCCAGGGCCTTGGCTTTCTTTTCGTCCGCGCGCTTTTGTTCCGCGATCTCGCGTTCGCGTTCCTGGCGCTCTTCCTCTGCCTGTTCCTGCTTACGCTTCAGCTCGGCTTCCTTGCGCTTCTTCTGTTCGAGGGCGATATCCGGCGCCTTCGGTTCCGGCTTGGCCACAGGTGGCGGAGGCGGCGGTTCGACCGCGCGCGGCGTCGGCTCCGGCGCCGGCGTCTCGGGTTCCGGCTCGGGTTCGGGCGCGGGTGCGGGCGGCGGTGGCGGCGGGGCCGCGGTCTCGGTCTTGAGGTCCCAGACTTCGGCCTCGACCTGCACCGGCGAATTGGTCTGCCAGCTCACGCCGATGTACAGAAAGGCCAGCAGCAGGGCATGCACGCCCACCGCCAGGCCGATCGACGGCCAGCGGTTCGGTTCGGCCGGCACCCGGTAGGGGCCGTTGGTCTCTTGCTTGGGTGCTGACATCAGTTCGTCTTCACTTGGTCGCCAGGCCGACGCGATTGATGCCCATCTTCTTGGCTTCCGAGATCAGCTGGATGACGTCGTCGTATTTGCTGTCGCGGTCGCCCGAGATCAGGACCGGGTAATCGGGATGGTCGTCGTGGGTGGCGCGCAGGCGCGCGAGCAGGGCACTGCGGTCGGCCACGTCTTCGAGGCCTTGCGGGTTCTTGCCGACGATGCCGATCGACAGCTGGCCTTTTTCCTTGACCGCGACCTGGATGTAGTCGCTCGGCGGCTGGGTGGTGCGTTCGGCGCTCGGCAGGTTGATCTCGCTCGGATTCTGCGACGGCGGCACCGCCATGAAGATGATGAGCAGCACCAGCATCACGTCGATGTAGGGCACGACGTTGATTTCCGACTTGAGCTTGCGGCGGGTGCTCCGCAAGTTACTGTTGAAGGCCATGGGATCCTCGGCGATGCGGATCAGCGCGACTGGCGCTGCAGGATGTTCGAGAATTCCTCGACGAAGCTTTCGAAGCGGATCGCGAGGCGGTCGATGTCGTGGGTGAAGCGGTT
>Ga0265780_10001024_pt1 | contig 41001 bp, 42 predicted proteins | sample P1T30metagenome_FD_192432 | JGI IMG/M metagenome (GOLD analysis project Ga0265780, IMG submission 192432) | Plant litter microbial communities from East Loma Ridge, Irvine, California - P1 T30 | ecosystem: Environmental > Terrestrial > Plant litter > Unclassified | place: USA: California...
CCAATATCATCTCAGCAACTAGCAATGTACGCTTGGCCAAAATCAGGCTGAAGACAGCCACCACAGAATGACACAGGAATGCCTCGCTAGTTTACCACATAGTAGCCTTGTCGCTACACGTCCAATGACATACAGTCGACAAGCCTACTCGAAGCCATCATCTACTACTGCCTCTTGGAGCATGCGAGCGCAAAAGCAGAGACGCCTTCTAAATAAACACGCCCAATGAAGGTTCCAATCGTTACTTGCGTGCTTCTACGTGCTACAATCTGACAGCGCACTTCGCGGCAACACCTTGATATTCGCTCAAGTGCACCAATCAGCCCTGTGTCTCCTTCAGCGGTATCGCTTTCTGAAGACTTCAACATGCTCGATCTGCGTGAAAAGAAGCGAACAGAGTCAACCATACCACTTTCGTAGAACGTGTGATACATATCATCCCCTCGCCCTAGGCTTCAGCCTCAATCCCTCCTCGCCATTCTCCTTTGCCGCCTGCGCTTCAACAACCCTCCCCAAACTCCCCCCATCCCCCATAATCCCCCCCCTCAACATCCCCAGCACAATCCTACCCCTCACAACCGTCTCCTCCACCAACCCCTCCACATGCTCCGGCCCCACTCTTCCATACCACACCCCCGTACCAGCCAACTCGTTCCCCCACGTAGGCGGCGTATACACAATGACATTTCCCGCAAATTTATGGCCCCCAACGTGACTTATCTGCGCGACGTCGGCGTGGACACCGCGCTTCGCAAGCTCTTTTTCAAACGCGGATTGTAAGATGGGTCCGAGGATGCCGCAGCGTGAATCGCGGGCGCCGTGCCCGCATATCAGTATGACGGGGAAGCGGATTGGAAGGGCGGGAGGGAGAAGGAGGCTGTGTGTGTCGTCGCGCAGTAGAGCGGATTTCTGCGTTTCGGAAAGCGCGTCGTGCATGGGGTGTAATTTGCGCGCTTTGAGGTACGAAGATGCAAAGGCGCGGAAAGCGCTTTGTTCGTGGCGTATAAACGGTATGCGCACAAACGCTGGGAAGAGCAGGGCGAGCGTGGTATTAGGTAGCGCGTCGTTGGGTGGGAGCGAAGATGCGGACAGGAGGACGTTATTGAACGGCTGTGATCACATTTGTTAGCAACTACTCTTCTCTTGCATTCCTCTAGTACGTCAAGTGTAGGTACAATAATGTGCAAGGGAACGAACAAACATCAAACCCCTCTCCCCCCTTCCCAATCACGCCCTTCACCCCTTTAACAAAATCCCCCGTCGCACCCTCTTCCTGCTCGATGTTGCTGTTCCAGTCGGACTTGCCGGTGCAGAAGACGACGTGCTCGGCGTACGCGGCCATGGTGTTGAGGAGGGGCGTCTTGCGGTCGATGTCGAGATCTGGGGGCGTCGAGGCGCATGGGCATGTTGGGGTGGGACATGTTTGGGTGGTGGGTATCGAGGGTCGGGTTGGGTTTGGTGTCAATGGCTCTGGTTTGGGTGGGTTTGGTGTCGACGTCGCTACTCGTGTCTGGCTCAAAGATGCAGACGTAACCTGACGTATCGAAGACACAGACAGCACTCTTCGCCGCCATACACTCGACCTCAATCCGCGCGAGCAGCGCATAAACGCAATCGACATGTTTGAATGTGTCGACGATGTAAGAGGCAAGTTCAAGAAAATGTACGGGCACACGATTCGGAATGCGTTCCGCTTGCTGCGGAGCGGAGATAGCGGATTTGGCTATTCTATTCGGACATTTTGAAAATTTCACTCATGTTTGTCTCTGTGAGGACTATGTTGGAAGATAGTCGGAGCCATGGTAAAGATGGAGATGATGCAGAGGATGATATTTAGGCTTGTGTACAGTTGTGAATTTGGTGATTGTTTGTTGTACAATATATGCTGATCTTGTTGACTGTTTGGTCGACTGCGTGATGTCAATGTGGGTTGATCACTCCTGTCGTTGACCAACTAGTATATTCCGAACCAGTTCACAATGTATCGCTACATCGACAGATTGTGTTCCTTGTCAAGTGAACAACGATGCAGGTGTTTGTGGGGTACCTAAGGAATATCACGGGTGGGGTCAAAGTACAAGCTCACCTGGGCAGACCCTGACAGTCGTCGTCATCTCAACTTGCATCAACTTGACACAACGAAATCCAAAATGCGACCACCCAGTTTCCTACCGACATAGCGCTCACGAGTCGACATGTCCTGGCTCAGGCGCCGAGCAGGCCCATTGATAGTCGTAAGCGCATCCGCGACTGGCGGCGCCGCGTACCGATACTTCAAGCCCAGAGACTCCTCGGACGCATCGCTTAATCCGCATAGCTTCACACCGTACACCCTCGTGCAGAAGCAGGAAGTTTCGCCCACGAGCGCTATATTCACACTGCGCAACCGCGATGGCAGACCAGAGCCAGACAGCGTACGGGAGGTGTGGAAGCGCAGCGTGTGGAGCGTGCAGATAAAGCAGCCACAGCTACAGATTGCGCGCGCATACACACCGTTACCGCCGACGTCGGATAGCCACAAGAAGGGCCATGATGAGCCTGCAGATATACGGTTGCTCATACGGCACGAAGAGGGAGGCGAGGTGTCGACGTACCTTCATCGGCTGCCCAAAGGATCGGTGATTGAGCTGCGAGGACCCAACACAGAAGTTGAGTTACCACTCGACATTAAGGAGGTCATATTCCTAGCCGGAGGAACAGGCATTGCGCCTGCTATGCAAATTGCACAGGCGCTGGGTAGAAGGACTGGAAGCAAGCTGCACATACTCTGGGCGAACAGGAAGCGGGACGAATGTGTGGGAGGCGTAAGCGATGGCAGTGCATATGATGCTGCAGCGCAGAGTCGCAAAGGATGGTGGCAAAGCATCGCTGGGTCCACTGAGGAGCCGGCGCAAACATCACCCTCAGATGCCAACCAACCCAAGGGCATCATGGTGCAAGAGCTAGAAGCGCTGAAAGAACGGAGCAAAGCCGCCACAAGAGGGACGAGCATACAATACTACGTGGACGAGGAAAAGACATTTATCCAGCCCGCAGACCTGGAGAGAAGAATCAAGCGGGTGCCTGAAGAACGTGGGTCTAGGGTGATCGTGGTGTCTGGACCTGATGGCTTCATCGAGCACTGGGCAGGCAAGAAGAAATGGGAAGGTGGTAGAGAGACGCAGGGCGCCCTTGGAGGTGTGCTGGGCAAGATGGAATTGGGTGACTGGAAGGTGTTCAAGCTGTGATGACGCGGAAGTTCTTCGCAGCTTTCACGCATTCTTGCATGAGGTCACGTTGAGCGGCGGAGCTTCCACACCCAGCTCTGATCTCTCACAACGTGTCTAAGGCTCCAAGCCTCTACGTTTACGATCAACTTTCCACCCTGAATGCGCAGTGGTCGAACAGCACCGTTCATCTGCAGAATGATCTCGCACGACGCCAACCCGAAGCATGATCTTGCCGCTCCTTTCGACGCCTCGCAGTTCGATGCGCGGAATCATGTCCATCACCACGTTCACCTTGCACAACGTTCTACGATGCGGGTCAAAGACATCTGCATCGTCCACGACACGAACGAGACGAAGGAGCCAGGCGAGGTATACAAGTCATCAAGGTCATCGGTTCTGAGGTCCTTGACAAGCTGTTTTGGACAACGATAAGTGTGAATGAGCGCTAGCCGCCTATTCGATACACAGGCAGTCCATGCATTACGTCGTATCTAAAGTCGGAGAGCAGCAACATTTATGGAACGGAAAGACATATTACGCTCTGGTATCTTTGGGAAAATGGAGAGTCTGGCTGTACATGCTTGTACTGTACATTTTTAAGTATGATCCAACACTACAATACAATCTTAAGATAATCACAATAGACTCTATTTCCAGCACGAAGATATTCGTCTTCCAGTCAAGTTCTCCTATTGGGGCCTAGCGCATCGCACCGGCAAAAGTCTCTACCGCGGCGCAGCATTCCGCGCTGAATAATTTCCACCGTACATCATCAATAATTAGCTTGACCGCCTCAAGCTTATCAGATCTTCACTTGAATTCAACAATGCGGCGTCCTTGACACGTTCGTTCCCAGCACTCTTCGCAATCACCGTCTGCACGACCTTTCCATCCATGGCTGTCCACCCAGAAAAAGATGCCGAGCTCGGCAGCCCCTCGCCACCAATCAGCGAGCGGGACCCCAACGCGCGACCAGAATGCTTTAAGTCCACGCTGCAAGAATGCTTGTTTGTATTTTCCGTTACGATGGCGGTCGCGATGACGAGTTTCTTGTCTGGGGCGATTACGGTCATGAGTAGTTTTGCGGGGAGGGAGTTGGGTATGACGAATGCGGAAATCACTTGGATGAATGCTGCTACGAGGTGAGTTTGGCGCGATTCCATGTAGAACGTGGGAAATGACTGATTTGTGCACAGTCTGACTGCTGGCTCGCTACTCTTGTTCTTCGGCAGTATTGCGGATTTGTTTGGACGGAAGAGCATGTTCGTTGTCTCAATGCTACTCTTCAGTATTTTCTGTCTCGGTGCCGGGTTCTCCAAGTCGGGCATGACACTCGATATCCTGTGCGGTGTACTGGGTATCTTCTCGGCATCTGCAGTCCCACCAGCTCAAGGCATGCTCGGCGCCGTCTACGAGAAACCCTCGCCACGCAAGAACAAGGCGTTTGGGTGTTTCTCGGCTGGCAACCCGCTTGGCTTTGTTTTTGGGACTATCTTGTCTGGACTGTTCACGCAAGTTTTCAGCTGGAGAGCCGGGTTCTACCTTTTGGCGATCGTGTATTTTTTCACGACGGTCATGGCGTACTTCACGGTTCCGAGGGATACGATGCCGAAGCAGAGCTTGAATGATGAGACGCTGAGAAGATTGGACTTGCCGGGTACTGCGATGACGATTTTGGGCATCGGTTCGTTCTGTGCTGCTCTTAGGTATGTGTACAAATCAAGCTCTGAAGGACTATCTGACGGTGTCTAGTTTGGCGGGCGATGCACCGCAAGGATGGAAGACTCCATATGTCATTGTCCTGCTGGTTCTGGGCGTCATCCTGATCGCCGCGTTCGTGGTCTGGGAGATCAAATACCCATACTCGATTATTGACATGAATGTGTTCAAGGACCGCGATTTCTCCCTGGTAAGTGTCAACCCCTGAAATAGATCAACACATGCTTACGGTATCGCAGTTGCTCATAATCCTATCCGCTGGCTTCCTAGGCTTTCCACCATTCGCGTTCTGGATCGCTTTGTACTTCCAGACCGAGCTTGGGTTGAACGCACTCATGACCGGCGTTCATATGCTGCCGATGGTGGTCTTCGGTCTGCTCGCAAACTTGGTCGCCGCGTTGGTCCAGCACAAAGTATCCAACAAGAAGCTGATGGGCATTGGGGCAGCTGCGTATGTGATCGCTTTCCTGCTTGCTGCTGTGCAAAGATACGGCGACTCATACTGGGCGTTTTCTTTTCCAGCTCTGTGCATATGCGTTATTGGCGCAGACTTCCAGTTTATCGTTGCGAACGTGAGTTTGTTCAGAGCCACTTTTGGTACCTGCCTAACCATAGTAGATGTATGTCCTGTCATCAATGCCAACGAATCGACAATCGATCGCAGGCTCGCTCTTCCAGACTCTTGCGCGTCTGTGCACGGCGGTGTCGTATGGTATAGCTACCGCCGTATTCAACGCTGTTGAGAAGAACCCGTCGAAGTCTGGCTACTACGCGAATAATGCTGTCGAGCCTTTCGCAGCGGTGTTCTGGTTCGCTGCAGGATGCGCTTTCATTGGTCTGCCATTAGTGCCTTTCTTGAAGATCGGAACTCAGGGCCATAAGGGTGATACTGGTAGGGTGAAGGTCCACGCTGAGAGCGGATTAGGGTTGGACGATGGCCATGCTGTAGTCGCCAACGAGAAGAGCTTTGAAGCCTCAGGGATTAGATCTTAGACTACTTCGAAGCAATTCTGGAAGATGTTAGCCTGCACCGCGAAGTCGCCGATAATTACTGTAATTCGAGCACCACAATCGTGTGAGCCCGGCATTTGAAGACATGACCATGGTCGGCCTTTGCTTTCGGCGCCGTGAAACCTTGCATCAACCTCTATGAAGCCTGCTAGTCCAGGGTGTACGCCTCCTCCAGCTTTCTGACCACATCCGACGAACTGGGCGAACCGGCCGTCGGCGCCGATCACGCACCCCAAGCCCGACCCCATGCCTACACGTGCAGCAGACCGTTCGAGGTTCGGGTCAACAGTCGGCAGCGTTCACAATTTCTGACCGAAAGAAGAAGGTGATGACCCTTCCGCACCAATCACAGACGATGCAAAGCTGGAGGGAAATAACTCCCGATCCACACTTCTGCACGCGACCACGATGCTAGCTCCACGCTTGTCAGTCGTGGCTAGCATCCCCGCAAAAGTTTTTGCGCTTAAAGACCTGCCTCACGTCGTTGTTGAGATACTTCCCCAGACTTTCTTCCCCGTCATCTTCTTGTTGGGACCAGAGATATCGAGCCTGGGTCGCCGACGTAGCGCCGAACTTTTTCGAGTCTCCCCACCCCAGGAAGAAGAGCCATCATGGCATCGGAGAAGGAGATTCAGCCCACCACAGCTATTCCTCATGAATCTGAGCACTATGCACCATCCGCAATCCACAAGAGTGCCGCTGATCGTGTCACGAGCGATGCACGCAACGCAACCGACAATGAACACAATATGACCTTGATGCAAGGCATTCGCTTGTATCCCAAAGCCATCGGATGGAGCATCCTGATCAGGTAGGATTATTATTCAAGCAAGAAAGGGAACCAGCTCTAACCTCACATAGCACATGTATCGTCATGGAAGGCTACGATGTTTGTCTTCTCAACAACTTCTTCGGCTTTCCTCAGTTCAAGCGCAAGTACGGCGAGCAGCTTCCGAACGGCACATACGAGATCCCCGCTCCTTGGCAAGCAGGTCTCAGCAATGGAGTCATCGTTGGTGAAATCATTGGTTTGTTCCTCAACGGTTGGGTAAGCGAGAGCATTGGATATCGGTACACGCTCATGGGATGTTTGTTCCTTATTATTTGTTTTACGGCCATTTTCTTCACGGCGCAGACCGTGGTGCATCTGCTGGTTGCAGAAATCCTCTGCGGTATCCCATGGGGCGTCTTTCAGACACTCACCATCACGTATGCGAGTGAGGTTTGTCCGGTGGCCCTGCGTGGGTATTGTAAGTCTTCCTGTCCGAGAACGTGAAACAAGTACTGACGGCTGGAAGTGACAACCTACGTGAACTTCTGCTGGGGCCTAGGCCAGGTCATCGGCATCGGTGTGATCCGTGCCATGCTACCCAGAGAAGATGAATGGTCGTACCGCATCCCTTACGCTCTCCAATGGATGTGGCCCGTTCCTCTCATGATCGGAATTTTTCTCGCTCCAGAGTCTCCTTGGTGGTTGGTCCGCAAAGGCAGGCTAGAAGATGCGAAGAAGTCCTTGGTCCGACTCACCAGCCTGAATCGCGAAACGAGCTTCGATGCGGACGAGACTGTGGCCATGATGGTGCATACCACTGCTTTCGAAGAAAAGATTACAAAGGGCGCGTCTTACATGGACTGCTTCAAAGGCATTGATCTTCGCCGTACAGAGGTGGTGTGTATGGCTTGGGCGATACAAAATCTGAGTGGTAATGCCTTTTCCGGGTACAGCTCCTACTTCCTCCAACAAGCCGGACTACCTCCATCCACCTCATACGACTTCGCTCTCGGACAATACGGCATCAACATGGCCGGTGTCTTCGGCGCTTGGTACTTGATGAAGATTGGTTTCGGCCGACGAACTCTTTATCTCGGTGGTCTTTGCGGTCTTTGCGCAATGCTGTTCGTCATGGGCTTTCTAGGCATTGGACCGGAGAGGACAGACAAGAGCCGAGCTCTGGCTACTGGCGCCATGATGATTGTGTGGGCAATGTTCTATCAGCTCACTGTTGGCACAGTCTGCTATTCCCTTGTGGCAGAGCTGTCGTCCCGCCGCCTCGCACTCAAGACTGTTGTGCTTGGCCGCAATCTCTACAACGTCATCGGTATAATCACATCCGTACTCACACCCTACATGCTGAACCCAGGCGCCTGGAATTGGGGCAACTTCGCCGGGCTCTTCTGGGCTGGACTATGTTTCCTCAGCATCATCTACACGTACTTCAGGATGCCAGAACCAAAGGACCGCACTTTCGCAGAGTAAGTCACTTCACTGCGTTGTGAGAGAAACAAAAACTGACATCGTAATAGGTTGGACTTGCTATTCGAGAAGAGAGTTTCTGCTCGCAAGTTTGCGACGACAGATGTTAATGTTTTCGAGGAGACCAGTGTTGAGGGCACTGCGGTGTTCGAGAAGTACGAGGAGAAAGTGACGGACGCCGTGCACAGGGACGAGAAGTTCGCTTGAATATAAGTGGTGGATGCGGGAGTACTGAACGAGGTGGAAGTATAGTAATAGGCACAGTGAATCAAGCACCGTGTCGTTCCAATTGTTCAAGTCGACTAAGCACATGTTCTGAAGACTGCCACATCGATATCCCAGCTGAGGTGGTCGACCTTCTTATCCCAAACCTATCGCCTCGCCCGCACCTTCCCAGATTGCATGTCCCAACTGGCCCGGCGTCCAAAAGTCGCGCAACGACAAAACGGCGCTTACGAGCCCTACCATAAAAGCAAATGTCTGGAAAAGCTCGAAAAACGAATGCGCGGTCTGCGGCATGAGTATACTAGTCATCAGACCATACACCGACAGAGAATAGACTCCTGCTGTAAATAGCAACCCAGTCGCTACCACAAAAATCACACTCATGGACTTCACCATTTGCTTTATCGGATCCGTCATTGAAAAGTTAGACCATAGCACCAAGTTCCCCATAAGCCGGAGACCGATGGTGGAGACTGCTAACAGCGACAACGGGATGATAATACAGAACCCGGTAAACACAATGCTCAAGATGTTGCTGAGAAGTACGACGAACCATCCACTGGCAGCGGTAGCGTAGACAAGGCAAAAGAGCTCCCAGATGCCCGCAACGACAACTGCTCGCCTTCGCCACTTCGTCCCTCTGAATCTGAGAGCAAGGGCGATATTGATAGCCAAACCAGCAACGCAGACTTTGCCGGCTGCCTGAATAGCCGTAGCTGCTGGGAAGTGTGCTGCGGTGATTTCTCGTTTGGGCACGCTCCACTCCGTCCACCAAATCTCTTCTTTTGGTCCCGAGTATTGAAACACCTGTTTGAACATGTGTCCTGCCGCGAATACTGGATAAGACAATGTGACGAATAGGTCTTTGTCTAGTATGCGGTACTGTGGGCGCTCCCTGAGGTTGCTGAAAAGTTGGAGTAGCAGAGCGTAGGCGCCGAGTAGCCACGCTAGGAAGGGTCCAGGTCCATAGGCATCGTGTATGAGATTGAAGCGATGTGGATCCTCGAAGGATGTTGGTTGCGAGTTTCCTGGCTGAGGTATAGCTACCATGCTGCACCGACAGATGGAAGGTGTGTGGGTAGCTCGCGGTCTACAGTCCAGAAGAAGGACTTGGATAGCCTGGCTTGTGTTTTCAATGACTTGCGCACATGCTGATAGATGATGATTAGTTGGAAGCCGGAACGTTCACTTCGAAGTGGAGACATTCTAGGCACGGCGCTACGAGCGTGCTAGAGGGGTGGCTAAGTACTAGTGGCCTACAATGTGGAAGAGGAAGAAATAAGCGAACGCTATTGTCAGCCAATCATAGTACTGTCCTGCTACGCTCAGCATGAGCTTTGTATGGTCTCAAGACTTTTTTGAAGATTTCATTCTAGTTGTTAACTTTAGTGCATCACTCACAGATGCTGTCGTCCAGAGCACAGACTACGAACTCGCCATATGAACCCGGCCTCACTAAAGTCATCCCGCACTTTGACCATGACGCCATTCAATCAAAGCTATGCCATGCTCCGTACAGATTATGAGCAATCGAATGCTGTGTTTCCCGGGGCGAGTTGCATCGTACACTACAACCACTACCCCGTAGTCGTTTGCCAGTTCATTTCGTTGAGTGTCAAAAGCTCACGTAAGCTCCACTGCCCGTCGTTAATGTGTTGCTCCGTAGCTGTCGCAGTTACTATTTCCATCCGTCCCTTTCCAACACAATACGTGGTTTTGGCAGCTTGGGACCAGTCTTCCCAATTCATACATCTGTCTGACAGATTTTCACCTCAATCCCCGCCTCATCGATGAGACTGTACAAGTCCTCCCTAATCAGCGCCTCTGGATTCGGTGCCTCTTCGAAGGGTGACATCATATCAAATGGCAACGAAACCAAGCGACGGAAGTCCAATTGAACGAGGTGGAGATGTTCGAGAATACCCTGGAGCTTGAGCTGCGCAAGTTGCTCCAGGAGAACCTTGAGCTGACCATCGTACTTGAGGTTGCGCAGACTTAGAGTCTTGAGAGTAGCTGGAGGATGCTTCCTCAGGCTTGAGATGATGACGGTGGGATCAGACTCGTCGAGGGGAATGGACAGGAAGCCAGGCTGGGGTACGTCCATTGTTTCGAGTTGGTCAAATTCCCCAAAGGCTGGGCGCTTGCTACGCTTATCCGGGAACAGTCCGAGGTATATCAGTGACGGTCTCGACGAGTTCAGGCACTCAGCGACAGTGGCTGCCGAAAAGCGCTGTGCCGGAGAGGGAATATGTTGCAAACCACCGGGTTCATATCGGAAAGTAGTGAGTTGCTGTTCGGCCACGATCTTCTGCAGCATCTTGAGATCGAACGTGCACATCTCGAGAGAGACGTCCTTTAGAGTCTTGGAAGGCATTGTCGCAGGGCTGTTCTCGGGAAACGTGGCGCTGATGTGTCATATCCACTTGTTGAAGAGCTGGAGCTATGTTGAGAACCTGTAGATCTGTCCAGACGGTAGGCTCGCCGATTCGGGTTATTGAGCCGTGGAGGACCAAGCACCGCAACGAGTGCAAAGCTGTGTTGACACGTGACAAGAATAGACTCCAGTCGAGAATCGGGTAGGGCGTCAGTCCGTCGATTTCCAGACGGTCTAAGTTGGAGAGAAGTGCAAGGAGAAGGACAACGTGAGCATCTTCGACGCCATGTCCATGGAGCCAAATGAAGTCGCGATCAGCTTTCAGCGTAGTATGCCACATCGTATTGTGCTTTATTGAGGGCACAGGATATGACTCGCGCTTTCCAATCAGTCCGAGTTCCATAGCACTGTCTACGAACAGCGTGAAGGTGTCTGAGACACGTGGTGGCTGATGTGATCTGCTAGTCGCCTTCTGAATCTTTCGCGCCGCCTGTTCTTCCGTGGTCTCATAAACGCCCCGCCACGCTCCACCCGTAGCTACCTCACATTCGGATAGCCAGCCTCGGATACGAATGAGCTTAACTTTGTCGGCGAGATCGGGTCGGGTGTATACAGTGCGGAGGAAGAGCGCAAACGGCGCAATAGAGGGTGCACTGCGGTTGACATAGGTCTTGTAAAGGGCGTCAGTCGCCGAAGGACTGATCTTCTTGTTGCTGAGGGCGAGAGAGTAGAGCGATGATCTGTCTAGATGGCGCACGACTGCATCCAGAAGTTCGTTGGGTAGCTTCTCAATCGGAGGCGCGTTCGCAGGAAGGTGGTCGACAATTCTGTTGAGAAGAGTACTGATCCGCAGTCGCTATATTGTGAATGTCGAGATTGATGTTGGGGGTCGCGATCAGGATACTTGTGTCAGAGGGTCTGCCCAGTGTTTGCACACCCGCACGCGCTAATTTCCTCTCCTTCACCTCGTCGAATATCCCAGTCAGCCACACCACAACGTCACTCTCGCGTTCACGACCGCTTTAAAGCCTCGCTTAGCTGTTGTTCCGCTGGCGCTAGCACACACGCGTTTCGTGTGATTCAGCAGAAATAACAAGGCTGCGTTGCTCATCGAACCTGCCCACCTCCACTTCTCCACTCCACTTCCTCTTTCTCCGCCACACAAGCATAATGACTTCAACTCCATTATGACTACCGATACTGCTCATTCTACCTAGCTTAGGAAAAGACTCGCAAATGCGGCAGCAGAGCCATGAAACGATTCAACTCGTTTTGGAACTCGAACCGATGCACGCTGGACACCTGATTGACCGGAACAGAACGTCGACAAACAAGCGAGCACGGATCCACTCTCGACATTGGTTAACTCCGGGCGAGATGTAGTGCTTTGAAGCAGGGGTACAGGACGACCTGACATCCAGATCGCCGAGGGCCGGACGCCGCGGCATGAAGAGCGAAACGGTACGGGGACCATAGCTCTGATTGTCGCCATATGCCCACCCCGGAGTCGGTCCGATGGAACATGCCTGCGAAATAGGTGCTACTTGTAGCTCACTGACAGGCCGCAAGGTCCATGGCAATTGCTTCGAAGTACTTCATCACGCTGGTCCCAAACAGGTGAACGCGGCACGACTGGCCTTAGTGGAGATCCACCGTCCCGATCCTGAGGAAAGGGACTGGATGCTCGCGAACGAGCAAGGCAAAGACCCGTTATTAAAGATGGATTAAGTATTTCAGTGGCCTGCCCTCCTGCGAAAACGGGGCTCGAGATGGTTTCTCTTCGGAAGTATCGTAAGTCGATCCTTGCTCTCTCTCACGTCCTTTGCTGACCCTCTCGGATTTTGCAGCAATCTTTTGAACGAGGCTTCGCCTACCCGCTCCCAACATCCCATACTGGTACAAGTTCACCAATGGTCATGCGTCAATACCGCTGAGAGGCTCTGCCTACTGCATGCTCTACGGAGCCAGACAGTGTTCTACCGCAAGGTAATCGCTGATCTCCAAGGTCGTGACTTGTCACCTCCTCTTTTCCGTTGAGCTTCGCACCCCCTCGGGACGAACTTGAAGAGGAAGCTTGTTGCACTTGACCTTTTTACCGACTGTTATCTCTCGCATATCCATAATACGCCCGAGCTGAAGAAGAGACCGAGAAGAATAATAATGATGAGCCTATCCAACTCAACAACGAGCTTTCCTCACCGCGTCCACCGCAGTCGAAGCCGCACACAATCACCTCGCCCGCTGGACATACGCCGCCAGCAGCCTCACACTCTTTATTCGCGAACGCTGGCAGCGCCTCAGCCTCAAATTCTTCATCTACGAAGGTCGGCAGCGCCTCGGCCTCACATTCTTTATCTGCGAACGCTGGCAGCGCGTCAATTACGTCCTCAGCAGCTGCGAAAGCCAGTAGCGCCTCAGCCTCACGCTCCACAAACTCAAAAGCCAGCAGCGCCTCAACGTCATCTGCGTCAGTGCTAGATCTTCCGGGCCACGAGATCATCCAGAAGATGAGAATATGTGGATATGAAGGCGAAGGAATAAGCAAATCCGCCTACATCTTCACTGGGAGCGTCAAGATCAAGGCCTTGAAGGGCGGCATCGCTATGCCCGTCGCTGATCTTTCCAAACTCATCAACAGCACCAAAAGCACCCTCGTGCGATGTACTATACCGGACAGCATCCGGTTTAGCTATCCTATGGACACGACGAATCAAAGCAGGCGGCTACAATATATCAAAACCAACAAAAGGTGGGATCGACCCTACATCCTCTGCCATTTCGCCTCTCGCGTCGCCAGGCAACACAACTGCGGGCCTATCTTGCGATAGCTGTTCGAATTTGTACAACATATAGAGTCTAACCCCATTCAGTGTGGCCAACAGTCAGTAGTACTGTACTGTTGGGGGTGTTAGCTGTACTGTACTGACCAATAAGAGGCCTTGTACATACTGGTGTACTGGTGAAGGATAACAGTACTGAACAGTACAGTATACTGCCGCACGTGCCATATACTGGCAGTCCAAGCCTCTTATTGGCTGCAAGGTCTGACGTCACAGGTTTCGTAGGCATTCTGCTAATAAATGTTCGCTTGGCAGTAGTACTGCAGCACAGCACGAAAAAAGCCGTACTGCTACTGCTACTGTACTAGTTAAATCAGAGTTAAGTACTTACTGCCAAGGTACTGTACTAAATAGTACTGGACTGATAGTAGTACTGACTGTTGGCCTCGCTGACCCCATTCACGAATGTCAAGACTGCGACTGCGCCCTTGATAGCCTTAACGCTATTGAACATCACGGCAAAGCACACCACGATAGCTCCATCGTGTTAGGGTGTCCGGCATGCTACTCCCTGTTCTACAATAAGGATGCTACCATCATGCACTTCCGCTCGTGCGACATTCCACTACCAGGTCAGGGGCCAATGGCTGGACGAGATTTCGCATTCTTGGTTATGAGCAAACACATTATACCTGCCGAGTTTCAACTCATGCTCGAAAGTCCTGGTAGTGCTCTATCTGAAAAATTTGTTATACGACTTGACCTTGGAAGGCAACTCGTGAACAGACAGAGCCTCATAGCATTCCTACACGAGATGCCAATACCCGCTGGGCGTCACCAGGCTGAGACTTGGCCTAGCAAGTATAAGGCCATTCCAATCGATGACCCTCGTCGGCTCCATACGGATGCTTTACATTATTTTGCGGACGAACGGGTGCCCTTTCCTGAGGCAAAAGCTCTGGCAACAGAATGCGGAATGTTCGACGCACTTGCTTCTTTAATGTACACAATCACTCACTGATACCATCCAGAGTTCTCAGAGTCGTATTTGGGACAAAGATCTTACCCCACCTGATGACACGATTCTGCGTCGGCACGTAACCATTCCTGCGAAAACATGTTGCCCCAGGCTTCGAGTCTCGCGCCGTCCCAATAGCAGAAGCCCAGGGTCTGAAAAGTGTGCACGTACTTAGGTCGCAAGGGTTCGTCTGAGCTTTCGTAATTCTCGTGCCACAGCGCCCATCCAGCACTTGGCTCATTCACTTCCGGAAAGTCATACCACTGCTTGATGGGCAGTGCTCGACAACGATCGGGGCTTGCCCACGGTCCGCCATAAGAGAGGAAACTGCCGTGTATCGCCTCCCAGAAGGGCTGCACGGCCCGACGTGGGAGGAAAAACCTATCTCTCACGACCTTGATCATGTTGTCGAGCTTTCCTCCGCACCTCCAGCAGTTGAAAGGGTCATTGTTGATCCATGGCCCTCCCTTGGCGAAAGAGCATCCGCTATGAGGCCACGCTGGCTTGAAGTGTCGGCCCTCTTGCTCCAGGAATATATACGCGTTGATTAATTCGTCAATTTCGAACGCGGCCAGGCGGTTGAAATAGGCTGCGTAAGATGCTTCCAAGTCGAGTTGGAAGCGATTAGCGTAATTGTAGAATAACACGCCAAAGAGCTTGAGACGATAGAAGGCTCGTGTGAGCCTGTGCTTCTCGACCGATGAAAGCACGAGGGGGGCAGGAATGGCGTCTGGTTTGTCGCGATGGCACGCCCTTTCATAAATGTCCATCGCGTAGTCTTGAACGAAACCAACGACTTCTGCATCGATTTCGCACATTGTTTGGAGTGCGCCAAGAGCATCGTTTCTCTTAGGAAAGATCTTCCACAGCGTACCTCTGTCCAGGCTGTGAGATAAGAATGAGTCCATGTCCTCGAGGTCTGGTTTACTGTCTGTATGTCCCGCCCTGATTGTCGTGACAAGACTTTCGGTAGTCAGCAGGAGATTGCTGATTTGATGCCCCATTGTAGATGTCGCATCTTGTATGACGCTTGAAGGATACTCTATGTACAGTCTCCTTACGCTCGGAATGCTTTTTGTCATGCTCTTTAGGGTGTGTAGGCCCACATGGCTCATGACCAGGAGCTGTAAGTCAGCAGGGAGAATGTCGAAAGGGAAAGAGGTGCACCTGCGAGGACGCGGAGTTTTAGACATGTTTGTTAACCAAGGTGAGTCTGCCATGTATCATCTGGGAAACGATGGGATGATGTAGAACTTATGGAGACAGTGGCGAGGAGGCAGCAGGCTTGGAACCTTGAACGTGACCTGCGGCTAAACTTGCCCTTGGCGCTGTTCCTTCCTGTCTTGTATGTCCACCACATGGCAGAAGTAGTGACCGATTCTTTCTTCGGAGTGGCCATTTTTGGAATGAAGGCAGCTTTCAATCTAAAATTCCCATTGAGATGGACGAGTTCATAGCAAAATTTCGAGTGTCTTGACTCTTGACATGTGCAAAACTACCGGCTCGCTTCATCCCATCTTAAGACCCATCTAATCCACCACTCCACCCTCAGCCGCTCTCTAATCAACCCAAATCCTTCCCTGCTCCCGCTCCTCCTCCGTGAGTGCCTGTAGCTTCTCGACCTTGCCCTCTATATTCTCCTGTACATCCCAGGCTAAGACGCACACGACGATGAGGACAGCGAGGATAGCCCTGTTGCTGACGGACGTCCCACCGGAGACGATGACGGCCCCTGCGAGGAGTGCGAGGCCTGCGAAGAATTCCTTGAATTCTGTACGGGCGGCTCCGATTCTGTTGATGGGCTTTGCTAGACGCATCGTGAGTGTTGTTTGGTGCTTTGTGGTAGATTTGAGATTGGGTGATCGATTATGTATGGAAGAGAAGATTGCGGGATAATTGTGGTTGACAACGAAAGACGATTCATGCGGGCGATGTGCCTGTGTTGTACTGACAGATGTCTGCTGTACGATCTGAGACAGTGTTTGTACTGGCATAGTGGAAGGCTCCAGCTTGTGCTGCGAATGTGCGATTGACAAGAGGCAGTGTTTGCTTTGAGACACTGAAGGTTGCGGCGATTTTCGCACGTGCGGCTGGTATAGACATACTTTACATACACACATTCCGTAAGTGAGACGAACCAAGTGTCCACCGCTTTATCAAATGTGCGGACTTTCGCGGCTCGGCTCATAGCTCGTCTCGCACCCTTCCCTTTCCTCCGCTCAGATCTGGCATAGCCATGATCTTGACGACCAAGCTCGTCCATCCCGTGAAGTGTTGCGTCCTTTGTCCCTTGCCCGTCTCAGGGTTGTACTGTTCCCAAGCGAAGCCCGTCTCTTTCCAGCTCTCGTACACGGTCTCGACGAGATTGTGGCGCAGATCATTGTACATCTTGGTGGCGCGCTTCTGAAACGGACCCTTCTGTTGAGCGATGTTCTACGGAGGTTGTTAGTATGAGTATGTCTAGGTGTGGTACAAATGGATCATTGGCTTACCAGTAGCTGTGTAACTGCGAGATAGTTGATGGGCATCCAGACAGGTCCTCGCCAGTAGTCCTCGGCGGTATGATAGAACTCATCGCTCTTGCTCAGGCTCCTGATGCCGTACTCGCTCCAAAGCTCAGCCCTATCGTCGATCAGATCTAAGATGGCGCCGAGCCTCTTGCTGTCCTTGTCTACTAGGCCAGTCAAGAATGGAAACAATGAGATGTAGCCCTTGTGGCACACGTGCGCGTGCTCCTCATAGTCATCGATCGTAGCGTCACAATACGTCTTCGCCTTATCTGACCAGTGCAAGTCGTCGATGTTGCGAATGATGGCCTCCTCGTACTTTGTGAATTCGCTGGCATCATCATCTTCGCCTAGGTAGACAGCGATACGCTTCATTGCACGCGTCATCATGCCCATCCAGCTGATAAGGTCGACATGGAGCTCACCAGGGTGCGGTGGCTGAGCGCGAGGGTAGTCGTCGAGGCCAGATGTGAGAATGTGCTGAGGAGTGCGTCCACGCCAACGGTAGCCTTCTTTGGTCGAGAAGGCCTCGCGATCGTAACCCTTGATATCACCAGACTGCGTCTTGCGGAACCAAAAGTAGTGGCGCTTGAAGAGAGGATAAAGAGTGCGGAGGTACTGCAGCGCAGCCTCTCGGTTGTCTACCTGCATGAAGTAAGATTTGTCGTGCAACACCTTCTCGTTGCTGGTATCGGCCTTTTGCGCATCGAGTTTGTCGAGGAATGATGAGATGACCATGAACAAAGTCGGCGGGTTGGCGTAGTGCGGGTACTGCACCTGGAACTCCTCTGGCACTTTGCTGCGAGCTTCAGGTCCCAAAATTTGCTCACGACCAATCCAGCCATCCTCGTCCATAAGGCTGAACCAGCTCTTCATGATGTCAAGGGTGAGATCGGCGTCCCAGTCAATGACTGGTAGCAGATGGAAACCCTCATCCCAGAGGAAGCCTCGAGGAAAAAACGGTCGCGACGGAATAGAAGTGAATAGCTCAGAGGGCGCTTGAAGCTCGGCCTGGTTCCTGCCTCGCGCCTCTGCAGCGTCATCCCAGAATCCTTCGTTGTCTTCCTCGTATGCGGCATCATAGGAGCGATCAACACGCGAGTCGCCATAGAAGTAGCCAATGCCACCGATGAGGTTCGAGAAGAGCGACTTGGAGAATTCCTCATAGCGCTCTTTCAAGAAGGGGGCCTGCGGTTTGAATATGCTGGCAAAGCGTGTGGAGAAGCTTGTCGTCACAGAGTCAATCTGCTGGGTCAAGTCCTCGGACGTGAGCTTCGTAGGCGCCGATCCAGACGAGAAGATGATGTCGAACTCGAAGGGACCTTCAAAGACCTTCTGTACCATGTGGATATTTCCGCGACCAGGCATATGCTGGATGGTGTAGATTTGCGCCGGTGGAGGTGGGTTCTCATCGCCATACTTTGGGACGAGGGCATCGATTTGGCCCTTCATGTGTGCAAACAGCACGGCCTTGATCTGCCATAGCGCCTCGTCTGGCACTTGTCCACTATACGCAAAAGTACGGTCCAGTGGCTTCTCTTCGTAGCTTGGATGACCAAAGTGAGGGTGCTCGCCTTTGCCCTCAGTGATTTTAACCTCAAAGTTACCCAGCTCGGGTGTTTCCCCTTTCAGAAGGACATCACCAAGAGCGCCTGTCTCACCCTCTTCTCCACCAACAGCTTCCAATGTACCAAGGCCTTCCAGTGTGTTGTACCAGATCACTGTGCTTCGGACGTTTGGTGATGCGTCTTCACGAGGCGTGCCCTTGATCCTAGCACCCCAACTGCCCCCGTGCTCTCCACCAGGGAATTTGATGAACTCGGTCGTGATGTCGATTTGGTTCACTGGGTCGTGGATGGTCTGTCGACCGCCGCTGCGCACGTCGTATTCATCCCAGCCGTAGCCATCGAGCTCGTGCTGTTCGCATGTGTGTCGGAACGCTGCAGGAGTAAGCTCTTTGTCTTACCTCGAAACATGACCATGTCGAAGATTTATGTAAGAACTTCACACGTACTGTTCTGTACACTATTGTAATCCTCAACTCTTGTCCACAGCAGTCCGCCCATCAAGCTCTTTGGTATGCGCGGCCGGACTCCAAAGTACAGGTTCGGTCTGTACGGGCCCCATAGTAAGCTGTCATTGGTAGCCTTCTCGATGCCGGCGACCTGCGCACTCGCGAGCGGCAATTGCGTTCCTAGAAGGCACAGTAAGCCCACCCGTAGGCTGCTGTGCCGTGATTTGCGATCCATTGTGCTGGAGTTCTACGCTTGGAGCTCGAGCTTGAAAGGTGTGGGGAAATGTGTCCAACTCCAACTCCACCAGCCGCGGCGTTGCTGCGCTTTGATTGGTCGGCTCTGTGCTTCACAGAGAAAAGCAGATGTCGCGATGTTCCATATCAGGGTTGCTCTATCACTCGGACCTACTCAGTGAGTGATGATTTATAAGGGTAGGGACTCTCATGCCGCATAGGTAATTCAGCTGCATTTGTGCGATCCGCAGCTGTGTAACCCACGCATTGTAGGTATTGCTGGGGCCCTAGACAACAGCGTTTAACCAGTAGAAGGCCAAAATAGCGCAGATCATAGACGTGTACAATACCGTCGGCCGTCAGTAGTGTCGTTGCACTCAGCGTAGACGGGATGAAAATGGCCACACACCACATGCATGCGGGGAGCCACGCGAGCGCGCTAGTGATTCACTCAACGCGTCCGTCGCGTCTTCCCAGGACCGCGCAACACCAACTTCGTCCACGATAGTCAAACTTTCTCGAAATGGCCAGATTACTAGGCCGACAGGCTCGTACGCGCAATACATTGAGTGCTCGAAGACTGCAGTACTGATACACGCCGTAGACGCTCCTGGCGCAACATACCTCGCATACACGCCGAACGGAAAGAAGCTCGTCACGGCTGGAGTCGACAACTACTGCCGTGTCTTCACCACGGGCTCGGAAGATGAGCCTGTCACGATAGATAACTGCCAGGAGGATAACACGACAGTCATAGCTGGCGTATGTTTGTCGAGTCGAAGATGAGGACGATGCTGATTTGGACCTAGGATGGCTTCTTCATTACTGGGTCGGAAGACGGCACAGTGAGCAGATACACGATTGAAGGCGGCAAGTTCGAGGAGATTGTGGACCGAGCCACATTGCCAATCCGCGACGTTGCTCTGAGTCCAGATGGAAACTGGATCGCTGTAGCGAGCGAGTACGTCAAACCACTGCGAGGGCCCATTGTCTTGTGCTAATAATGCCAGCGAGCTCGTAGTCAATGTCATCAATCTCAAAAACCCCAAGACGCGACGAGTATTACGAGACCAACCTCGAGCCGTAAAGCACGTATCCTTCGACAAGACGGGGAAACAGGTCGCCGTGTCCTGCACCGATGGCAATATCTACATGTACTCATTGGAAGAGGATGAGCCCGAGATGGTCAAGAAGGTTGATGGCATGATCAAGAGCCTGGAAACGGATGCAGAGTCTAGCTCAAGAGTTCTATGGCACCCAGACGGACGAGCTTTTGCAACGCCAACTGCGCTGCGAGACATGCAGGTTATGTCAACGAGCGACTGGGAGCGACAACGTGTCTTCAAAACCGGCCATAGTTCGGACATCACAGCAGCAGCATGGTCACCAAACGGCGCACTACTTGCAACAACTTCGAGCGATTTGAGCCTCAGCCTATGGGACACCAAAACTCAAAAGTTGCTGAAGAAATACGACGATGTCAAAGCCACCATACTCGCCATGGCATGGCATCCTACAGAGAATATTCTGTCGTACACCAACAATGATGGCGAACTCTTCATGCACACCAAAATCGTCCCCGAAGACCATGTCCCACTACTGCAGAAGTCCACGGTCCCGGCACCCTTTTTCCATGATCCTTCAGAAGGTCGTGGTGGAGTTGCACCAGCTCCGAATGGCCAGAAGATGACATTACCAGAACGACAGCCCCGTCCAAGGGCGGGCACCCCGGACTCATTAGACGACCTACTTGGACCGGAGTTTGAGGACGATGGAGACGCTGATGAAGAGATGAACGACTTCGTTGTCGACGACGACGGCGCTGGCTATGCACAAGCCATCAACGGACACAGCAAGCGTCCAAACACACACCTCACTAACGGCCCCGAACGCCCCTTCAAGCGACAAGCAACCAGCACCGCTCTCTTCCGCCCTCAGGTCCACGAGTCCTTCCAACCTGGCGCTACCCCATGGCGTGGAAATCGCAGACTCTTGTGCTGTACCTTGACAGGCCATGTCGAGACAGTCTCCCAAGAAGGACGCCACCACACCGTCTCAGTCAACTTCTACGACCAACACACCTTCCGCAACTTCCACTTCACCGACATCTTCCTCTACGACAAAGCGTGCCTCAACTCGAACGGCACGCTCTTCGCCTGCCAGCCCAACAGCACGGGTGACGCTGGCCCAGCAATGATATACTACCGCCCACACGAAACATGGACCACGCGAACAGACTGGCGCACCTCGCTCCCAGCCGGAGAATCCGTGACCGCCATCGCGCTCTCAGATTCATACGTATGCGTTACCACATCCGCAAACTACGTGCGCATCTATTCTCTTTTCGGCCTGCCCGTACGCGTGTACCGCCAGAAATCTAGTCCAGCGGTAACGTGCGCAGCATGGCGCGACTACATCCTGACCATCGGCAATGGGCCCACTCAAGCAGATCTGTCCACGCAGCTCTTGTACACAATCGAAAACATCAAGCACGACACTATCTACCAGGATGCTGACATCCTTGCGCTCCCGCCAAACACGCAACTCACATCCGTGTTCTTCAGCGCCGAGGGCGATCCGTATATTTACGACTCGTCTGGTGTCCTGCTGACGTGTCTGGGCTGGCGGAACACCGGGCAGGCGCGCTGGGTCCCGATGCTCGACACTAAGTTACTCGCGCGCCTGGCAAGCGGCGGGAAAGAAGAAAGTTACTGGCCCGTCGGCGTTGCGTCGAGCGGGGAGAGCGCGGCAGATGTGAAATTCCATTGCATGATCATCAAGGGCAAAGAACAATATCCCTCCGCGCCAGTACCTCACCTCTCGGAATTCAGCTTTGAAATCCCACTATCCAGCGCGAAGAAACCCAGCGCACCACAGGAAATGGACGACGAAGAAACCTCAGCGGGCGCAGAGTCAAAAAGCACCGCGCACGAACAATCCTTCATCCTCTCATCTACGCTCCACACCCAGCTCAATCATACACTCCAGCACACGCGCCCCACGCCCTCTCAACGCCAAGCCCTCACTGAGCTCGAAGTCAGCATCGATCGCTCCTTATTGCAGCTGCTTGGTCTCGAATGTCTGGCCGGTGAAGATCACGGCATGAAGGCGCTGGAGATTGTGAGCTTGATGAGGGATGCGAATGGTAAGATGCTGGATCTTGCTGGTAAGGTGGCGGCGCGGTACGGGAGGGATGTGTTGGGTGAGAAGATTAGGGAGTTGGCGGAGAAGAAGGCGTTGGAGAGGGAGGGCGAGGGCGAGGATGAGTACTAGTGCAGTCGATACTCTCCGAGCGACCACTTGGCAAAAGCTGCAGGAAGAGCTATGTATGTGCTGTGCTAATAAGTCGGCAAGTGAGTAGTTTTGCGTTGTGTGGTTGGAGGGGGCTGAATGGTCTCACGTTGTAATCAGACGCCAATTGGCTGCGAGAAGATTATCGGCTGCAGCAGAGATTTAGAGGATCGGACGTAATGATGCATGATGTTGGAATGCGGTAGCATAGCGCTTTGGACAAAGGAGATTTTCTCTGCCCACACGTCACGGCATGTTAAAATATCAAAGATCGTAGTATGCCTGGTATGAGCGAACATGAATGAAAGTATACGCCTCAACTCAATTTATAGGCCATTACTAAAGTGTAGTAACATTAAAAGCAGAACGCTCCATCCCATCAAGACTCCATCGCTCATTGTCGCCAAAAGGTATGCATCCCCATCAAAGGCGTAGCTTCGAACAAGAACACACCAATCAACACTGCTGAACGGCTTCGCTTCTCCTCACACGTACATGCACAGCATGAACAAGCGTCTAGTACTCCGCCTCCACACCATGAGCTTCCGCAGAAACCTAGTACTCCGCCTCCACGCCTTCATCGTCACCGAGGCTGTCGGCTGCCACCTCCTCCTGTAAGTTGTTAGTGAAAGTTTCGTCAATAGGGGGCTGGGGAGCTTTACGTAGTCACGCTCGAGCGCTGCGAGATCTTCACGGGCCTCGGAAAACTCTCCCTCCTCCATACCCTCACCCACGTACCAGTGGACGAAGGCGCGCTTGGAGTACATGAGGTCGAACTTGTGCGAAAGCGCGGACCAGGCCTCACTAATGGCAGTGGTGTTGGACAACATGCACACGGCGCGGTTGACGGATGCGAGGTCGCCGTTGGGGACGTTCTGGGGTGGCTGGTAGCAGATACCAATCTTGAAGCCGGTAGGGCACCAGTCGACGAACTGCACGGTGCGCTTGGTTTTGAGGTGGGCGATGGCAGCGTGTGTGTCCTTGGGAACGACATCACCACGGTACAACAGGCAGGTAGCCATGTACTTTCCGTTGCGTGGATCACACTTAACCATCTGGTTGTTGGGCTCGAAGCAGGCGTTGGTGATCTCCATGACGGAGTTGGCCTCGTGGGCAGCCTTGGCGGCGGAAACGACGGGCGCATAGGCGACAAGAGGGAAGTGGATACGGGGGTATGGGACCAAGTTGGTCTGGAACTCGTTGAGATCGACGTTCAGGGAGCCGTCAAAGCGGAGCGAGGCCGTGATGGAGGAGACGACTGTAGATTGTCAGCAACGATGAATGGGAATGAACCCTAAGGGAACATACCCTGCGCGATAAGGCGGTTCAGGTTCTCGTAGTTGGGGCGCTCAATGCCGAGGTTCCTGCGGCAAATATCGTAGATGGCCTCGTTGTCGACCATGAAGGAGCAGTCTGAGTGCTCGAGCGTGGTGTGTGTGGTGAGGATGGAGTTGTACGGCTCGACCACCGAGGTGGCGACCTGCGGCGCAGGATAGACACAGAACTCGAGCTTGCACTTCTTGCCGTAGTCGACGGACAGACGCTCCATCAGCAGGGCACCGAAACCAGACCCGGTCCCACCGCCGAAGGAGTGGAAGACGAGGAAACCCTGCAGACCCGAGCAGTTGTCGGCGACGCGGCGGACCTTATCCAAGACCTGATCGATGAGCTCCTTGCCGACGGTGTAGTGGCCGCGGGCGTAGTTGTTCGAGGCGTCCTCCTTGCCGGTAATCATGTGCTCCGGGTGGAAGAGCGAGCGGTAGGGGCCGGTGCGGACCTCGTCGACGACGTTGGGCTCGAGGTCGGCGTAGATGGTGCGCGGGACGTACTTGCCCTGGCCTGCATAGCGTTAGCGCCGAGGTGCGGACATGGCGAGGAGTGTGAATGTGGTGTTGGACGTACCCGTCTCGGAGAAGAAGGTGCTGAAGCCATGGTCGTCGTCCTTGGCCTTGCGCTCCTCAGTGAGATAGCCGTCGGGCTGGATGCCGTGCTCGAGGCAGTAGAGCTGCGAGGGTGTTAGCAAATTCGCGCAATGGCGGTCAGGCACCCGCTGTTGCTACTGCCCCCTCCTTTCCGCCGTAGATGCGACGTGAAGAGGCCGCAGAGCGTGTATTCGTCTCAAACTCACCTCCCAGCACGAGTTGGCGATCTGGCAACCGGCCTGGCCGACTAAACGCGTTCAGGGTCAGCACATCAACAAATACGCAGGGATCCTCTCAAGCCCCTTCCGAGGCGGTCAGGCGCGTGAGTGCGGTAGAATGCATACCGTTCAAGCTGATGACTTCACGCATGGTGTGTGGTCGGAGGCGTATTAATTGGGTATCTGAATGGGGCAGCGAAGTCGCAGTGTGTTGAGCTGCGAGACTGGTGGGGCGGGGAGTCGTGTGTTGTGGTGGTCGTGGACTGGCGCGGATTTTATTAGCGGCACGCCAACAAAGTAGCCGGAAGGGGCCCAAGCGCTGATCGAGTACCGTCAATCGCAGCTGCCTTGAGCATGTCCACAAACAAACACAACGGCGCCGTACATATGCAACACTGTACATGTATTCACCCAATGGGATTGCGCTGGCCCACGTGATAGCATGAGCTTCCTCCTTTCATCTCACCACTTTCCACCAGACTCTGCACGCCAAAGATGCGCGTCCGGGCCGGGCTGCTTCTCGTCGTCACACAAGCCTGGACGGTGAATGCCAACGTCGAGAAGACCATCTTCCTCGGTCCACCCGCCATTGTCCTTCCCAATGTCCGTCCCAGCCTAGACAGCCTGCGTCTGCCCACCTTGACGCCCGCGCAATCAATTCTACCGACGCAGCTTCCCGTCCAGTTTCCCTCAAAGTCGGCGCCCCGCGGTCTTGAGTCGTGGTACCGTCTGCCGCATCTTGAAGCAGGCCGAAGGTACGAAGTCCGCATTTGCTGGCCAGCCACCGTAAGTGCAATCGTGCTTTTCTTACTGCAGTACTTGTGCATGAATATGGTCAAATTGTTGCCCTTCCCTTCGCAGATACGTAGTTGGTGTTTGCTAACATGTCTTAGCAACCAACCGACTTCTGGCTGGAGACATATACAGTATCCCACGTCCTTCATACGCCTGAACTCATAGCTTCTCTCGCGCAGTACAGTGAAAAGTTCCAACACTCCGACGACCAGACGAGAACGGTTCATTCTTCCACGGCGCCACAATCTGTTCTGTTTCTACGCGTCCAGGCTGCCGCATCTTACTATTCAACAAACCGCACATTGATGGAACATCCAGAGCCCGTGGACGTGGACATCAGTGGGTCAGGCCTCGTGACTATAGCTATCATTTGCTGACATCACCAGTCCTTGATCCCTTTGTACTAAATATCCTCCCGCAGTCCTTGGGACCAGTCGCAATCTACATCACCGCAGTCGCTGTAGGAGCCTGGTTCTTATCTGGATACATCTGTCGCTGGCTTCTTTCGGTCGCTGCTGAGCCTCTTGCGAAACCCCACACAGACTGAGGATACTTGTGGATCGGAGAAGGACAACTGGTATAGACGGAAAGGCAACCGTCAACGGCATGTCTGCTACTGCCGGAGCACCTCCACCTCCTCCTCCTCCGCCGCCGCCGCCGCCGTCGCCACCTCCTTCACCTCCTCGCAGTTCAGGCTTCGACGACCTACCCGCCGAGCTCCTTCTGATGATCTACGGGTACATCGGACTTAACCAGTTCTTGAACCTCGCAGTCGCCATCTACCCAACCCTGCTGCGCCATAGAATGGTACCCGAAATCACCCCAGAAACCGTCACCCGCATCATGACGGAAGGACGTTTGTTGACCTTTGGCGAGGGGTCAGCCATAGGCCGGATGCCAATGGAGCTGTGGCTCGAGATTGCAGATTACGGCGAGCCGGCCAACAGCGTGGCCTTGCACTGGGCGCTGGGACTGCACTTCTGGCGTTCCGAGCAGGTCCAACCTAGTGCTGAGCTAATGCAGCTTTTGAGGGTGTGGAGCCGACGGAGAAGAGAAAGAAGATAGGAACTAGAACAACGACGCACACGCATAGATGATTACGCATAAGATTACGAGATACCCGCTGGCTTGAATATGCCATGCATCACACGATATTTATTGAACAATCAATCCACACATGAATAGTAATGCGTCTTTGCAGCTTGAACATGCCATGCATTGAAATGAAATTGATACCACCCACATACGCCTCGCTATGCACATATAATTTCCCCAGCGCCAGATGATGCACACAATCCCACCCCATCGCAATTCAAACCACCTCCTCACGCTCCCCTACGTCTCCCGCGGAAACTCATCTGCCAGACCAATCGTAACCTTAACATTCATACTCCCCAGCTCCTGAATCAGCAGCTTCGCCGCATACGGCATCGTAATCCTGCGCACCGCCTTCTCAGACTCACACAGCTTACAGTACCCACTGTAACCCATTTGGCCGCCTACACAAAGATGAGTCAACCAGACATGAGAGTGAAAAAGGGGGTGTTGGACTTACACGTCTCACACACATCCACGTCATGCGCATCCGAACTAATCATCAGCCGCTCAAGCAACAACTGACTCGCCCCATACGCAATCAGACAATCGCGCTCCATTTCTCCAAGACGCAGTCCGCCGTCCCGCGCACGACCTTCTGTCGGTTGGCGCGTCAATATCGCCCTTGGCCCGCGCGACCGCGCATGCATCTTGTCTTGAACCATATGCTTCAGCTTCTGGTAGTATATCGGTCCGAAGAAGGTGTAATACACATGCGCCTCGCCGGTGATACCGCTGGTTAGGTAATCTTTTCCCGTGTACGAAAAACCCTGGCGCACGAGTATGTCGCCCATGTCTTCTACTTTGGACCCGCCGAACGCGGTGCCGTATTCGAGCGTGCCGTTTAGGACGCCTGCTTTGCCGGAGAGGAGTTCCATCATTTTGCCGACTGTCATGCGGGAGGGGAAACCGTGGGGGTTCATGATGATGTCGGGGCATATGCCGTCGTCGTTGAAGGGCATGTCTTCTTGGTTGACTATCAGGCCTGTGGTGCCCTTTTGTCCGTGGCGAGACGAGAATTTGTCGCCGAGTTCGGGGCGGCGCGTTTGCCGGTGCAGGAGCTTGATGAGCGTGGTTCCGGCTTCGTTTTCGGTGATGCATACTTTGTCGACGTATGTACAGTCGGGCGTCTTGTACCTTTCGTGCTTGTCTTTGTAGATGTTGGACGGTGGGCCCGCCGTGTCTTGCGGGATGGATTTGAGGAGGAAGGCGTCGTTGCTTTGGAGGCGGGCGCCTACTTGGGCGATGCCGTCCAGGCCGATTGCTTGGTGAGTTGGGTCTTCGACTTTCAGGGCGCCAGCGTTGATGCGGTCGGATGTGCCGTTGGCGTAGGACTTCAGTGGGTGCGAGGCTTTTTTGAGGACTTGGCAGCGGCCGAAGCCGCGGTCGCAGGAGGCTTTGTTGAGAATGAGCGCGTCCTCGATATCGTAGCCGGAGTAGGACATGACGGCGACGGTGGCGTTCTGTCCAGCGGGTAGCTTGTCGTATTTCGTGAGTTCAATTGTCCGTGTCTTGACCATAGGTTGTTGAGGGTATACCATGAGGTAGAGGAGGGTATCGATTCTGCTGAATTGATTGTATGCGATGGCTCCAATAGCTTGCTTACCCATAGCGCATTGGTATGTGTTACGCGGTGACTGGTTATGATGTGGGTAGGGGATGAGACCGGCAACAGCACCAAGGATCGTGAAAGGTTCAATCTCAAGATGGGTGGTATGTTGGTTTATGTCCGTCTCTTTCAGCGCGATGTTAGTGTCGTTCTCCTCGTTCGTATCCAGATACTCCACCAACCCACGACTCAAAAAGTCCTCGAACTCCATGGAGCCTTTGCGTAAAGCCTTCAAGTACCGAGAAGTGACTTTCGAACGCTGATTCTCAACGATGATCATCGGTCTACAAATGCGACCCTCGTCGGTGGCAACATGTACTTCGCAGAAGTCGTGGTTGATGTGGATGCTGGTGAACTCCGATATGCGACCCATTCGTCTCAGCTTTCGGAAGCTGTTCAGGAAACGCTTCGGCGTGTCTGTTACGGCGATGGGTGTGCCGTTCAGACATACACTGTACACGCCTTGCATGTGTATCTCTTCCCCCGTCTGTGAGCAAATGTCTTCGGCGCCAAGCAGGAAGATGATCTTCCGAACGGGATCTTCATCGTCTTCCGTAGTGATATGCGTCATAAGAGCCAAGTTCTTGACCAGACCACATGCTTCACCTTCGGGTGTATCTGAAGTACACAGCATGCCAAATTGTGAGGGCTGCAGCGCACGGGGTCCAGACACTTTACGTGTCTTCTCGAATTGCGAACTGATTCGAGTCATCATACCAAGCGCAGCAATATAACTCAATCTGCTCAAGACGTGCGTGACACCAGCGCGCTCCATCTTGAAACGCTTCAGACTCCAGTTTCCGGTAGCAATGGCTCGCTCGATACCCATCGTGATGTGGTTCTTGTGCACGCTGAAGTGCGAGAACGCATCGAATTCTTGCGCTCGATTTTGCTTCTTGAGCACCTTGTCGATGCTCAGCTTAAAATCGTGATTGAAGCGCTTGAAGTGGTCCTCGAAAAGAAGCGACAACATCTGGCCAGACAGTTCCAAACGCTTATTACCAACATAGTCACGGTCGTCTACCAGCTTCTTATCCTGCATGGCCATCAGGACTCTGCGAGCCATGAGAGCAACGTAGAGAGCCTTGGGTCGGTAATTTGTGCCTTCAACAGGGACGTGTGGTAGGACGACGTTGGCCAGACACTCGATGGCCTCAAGGTGGTAGTTGCGAATGCGTGACTGTCCAAGCGGCTTCTTTACTAGCCGCACACGGTGTCCGATATACTCCAATGCCTTTTCTTGCGTGTGTATGCCTTCTCGCGCGCATGCTTCGAAGTTGATGGCGAAGCTGTCTTGGTACGCGCTGTCCTCTCCAGCCACCATCAGCAAGATCTCCTTGTCAGAATGCACTCCAAGAGCCTTCAAAGCAAAGACGATAGGCACTTCTTCTGACAGCGTGTTGTGCCGCAGGAACATGAGGCCCTTCTTCTGGATGACATATGTCTTCGTTCGTCGTTCGTGAGTCGAACTTGTGACACTGGCTTGCATGATGCCCTTTGCGCTTTCGACGATGACTCGGTTCTTGTTCAGCTGCTCCTGGACCAGGATGACCTTCTCTTGGCCCCTTGTGATGAAGTAGCCTCCGGGATCGAGCGGGCACTCGTCCATGACCGACATCTCGCGATCGTTCTTGGAGGCCAGTACGCACTTGTTGCTCTTCAGCATGACCGGCATTCTGCCAATCTTGATCCCAGTCCGCTTGACCTTCGCATTGCCCCTCGTATACACAATATCCACCACTATCGGCGCGGCGTATGTCATATCGCGAAGGCGGCATTCGTTGGGCGTAATGGTACTGCGGTGGTGCTCCAGGTCATCTTCCTCCTGTCGATTGGGCGACAGTATCCTAATGTCCGTATACTCGAGAAGAAACTTGGGATCGAAATCGCTGCGCACAAACCGATTCGCCTTGATGATCTTCTTGAGCTCAACATCGACGAAATGGTTGTACGAGTCCACATGCTGCTTGACCAGACCCTTCACTTTCAGAAACGCCGGCAGTAGGTTCCACTTGTCGCGCGCAGTATTGATCGGGTCGGTGAGGTTCTTGCCGTAGTAGAAGGGCTCGAGGAGGGCAGCGAACTCATCTTTCCCGTGGGTCAGAGGCGCTCGTCGTTTTCGTGACTGCTCGGGCGCAGTCGATGCGCCGGGGTTGAGGTCTGGTTCCGCTTCTTGATTCCCTTCAGGTGGCGCAGGCGTCGCTTGCACAGCACCACCATCAACTTGCATAGGCCCCGAATCATCATCCACCTTTTGCACCTCTGGTGTGGGTGCGGGTGCTTGCGCTTTCGCCCTCGCCCCCGCGCGTGGGGCTCTCGGTTCAGGCTTCGCAGTCTCCTAGTCGCATGTTAATTCTTCGATCCATTTTGATCGTCATACACTTGTTACCTTCTTGCCCGCCATGTCGGCGACTGTAGTGAGCACAAGAGAGGAGAGCGCAAGTATTTGTGGCGCTGTTAGTGAGTTGACTCGAAAAGTTCGGCGAGTCAAAAGCTCGGGTGGGGAAATGTAGCTCACCGAAAAACAGCCAATCGGTAGTCCGCAGCAGTAACATTTATTGTCAGCGCAGGGTGAGGGACCAAACTATGCGTGAAGAATAGACTGAAGTGAATCTTGAAAGTACAGCCTGAATATCTTCGAGTTGACTTTCACTTATTTGTTCATGAATGCCGCACGGCAGAAGTAGGCAAAGCCACAATTGCAGATTTCTGCTACCAGATAGATTGAAGTCCCCACGATGTACTATGTTTTCAGTGCTCACTTTGGTGCTCACTTTGATGCCGGCTTTCCCATCGATCCTACAGTCTCGCAACCAAAAATCCACTTCATCCAGGCCTATTATACAAAAGTCATCCCATGAATCCAATCCCTCCCCACAACGATCTAGTCAACGAAAGCCCCTACTAGAAAGCATTCGCCATGTCGCTTTCGCCATCCAACTCCCTCAAAGACGTCTCCGCCAATTCAACCCTCAACTGCGCATTCGCCGCATCCCTCTCCAACGCATCCCACTCCCTCAACTTCATGCGCTTCTCATCCTCCTTCTTTTCAATCTGCTCCCGCAGTCTCCTCGCATCCTCCTCGAGCTTCATCAGCTTACTCCTCTCATACGGATCGGGCGCCTTCTGTCCACCAGGTACTTCCTTTGGTAGGTCGGACAGGTGGTCGCGGAAGCGCATGGTACGGGGATACGTAGTCGCCGTAGAGTTGCTCGAGCCGCGGAACGGAGGCGCAAAGGGCTCGCCGCCTCGACCGGAGCCGCGTGGGCCAGAGGGTGCGCCGCCGCCGCCGTAAAAACCTCCGCCTCGGGGTCCACCAGCCCAGGAGCCGCGGCGTGGTGGTGGGCCAGAAAAGTCACGGCCAGAGTCAAATCCGAAGCCGCCGCGGCCTCCACCTCGTGGCCTAGTAGGGGCGCCGAGGACTGGATTGTTGTTACCACGTGGGAAGGTCGGTGCTTGCGAAGGTGCTCCGGATGGTCCTGCTGGGGGTGAGATAGCAGGCGACGGATAGCCGCGGCCAGACGGACCTGTAGGCGGGGCTCGAAAGTTGTTGTTCTCGCCGCCGTTGCGGAAGGGCATTGAGGGTCCGGTTGGGGGAGCGAATTCTCTGTCTCCACGCGGTCCCGTAGGAGGCGAGTCTCGACGGCGTGGGGGAGATCGCTCTCGATCGCGGGCGCTAAAGTCGCGGCCTCTGTCGTTGTCTCGCTCACGGAAGGGCGACCTTGCGGGCGGAGCGTCTCTGGCTGAGCGGTCATCTACAAGAGCGGCTCTGCTGGGATGGATAGGGGGTGGCGAGGAGCGGCGAGACGTAGCGCCCGACTCTCGACCAGAAGCGTCGTTGGAGGCATAGGTAGGCTTGGCTGGAGAGGGCGATCGGCGCCTCCAGGTGTCTGCAGCGAGCGGCTCTGCACGGTCGCGTCTGGGTGAGGGCGAGCGACGGCGGTAGTCGCGGGGGTCACGGGCTGGCGAGTAGCGGCGTGGCGGGCTTCTGCAGTCAGCATGCATTTTGGTGGCCTAGAGCATGGGGACGGAAACGTACCTGTTAACACGCGAGCGCGGCTCTTCGTAGCGGGTGGAGCGCACAGGCGAGCGCACTCCGCGGCTGCGAGCTGGTGAGACCTGGCGCTCCCTAGGCGGAGGCGTCCTCTCGCGCGGCCGTGGTGACCGCGTGTACGAGTCGTATGCGTCCCGTCGAGGCGACCTTGCCCTATCCCCTCTAAACTCGTCACGCTTGGGGGAGAATGTGCGCCGAGGCGGCGATCGCGGACGGGCTCGCCAGTTGTCATCGCGACGCTGCGGGCTGCGCGACCGTCTCCTAAAAGCAGGTGAGCGACTGCGAGGACGAGACGAACGCGCACCAGCTGGAGTGTACGTGTCGGCAGAAGCTATGCCGCGGCGAGGAGGCGGCGAGGCACGGCGCGGAGGTGGAGAGCGGCCAGCGCGGTAGCTGTCGCCGCGTGGGGAGCGAGCTCGAGGAGAACGTGGGCGATATGTGTTGGAGAACCTATCGTCCCTGTTCGCTGTGTTAGGTGTTGAAGACATGTCTCGCCCCAGCGACACTACGCAGTATTGGACCTGACAAACCTTCGCTCGCGCTCCCTGTCCCTTTCGCGGTCCCTATCCATGATCGTGACGAAAGTACTGCTGTCGTTATCTGTGACTGTGGAAACAATGGGCCGTGAATTGATGCAGGTAGTGCTAGTGCTAGATCGATAGCTTGTGGGGAGCTGTGGGTGAGCAGACGTGCGTGCGTGTCTCGGTCGTAGCGCGTCCGGGGTTTGCAAAAAGTCAAGTTCGCTACCGTTCTCGCACGTGCCTCTGCTCCAGCAAACCGTGCATGAGCTTTCATTCTTGCAACGACGTGGCATAGCTTGAGCTAGATAACAGCCGTTGCTCATGTCATCTTGACGAGTACGCTTAAGACCTCTCTCTTATACTTCCATAGCTGCTTATCTTGAGTGCGTTCTTGAATGCGTCAGATGTCTTGATCTTATTATGTTCAATTGCGACGGCACACGTTATGCCACATGCAACGCCGAGTTCCAATGCTGTGATTCTGGCTTCGTGCCATTTGCTGTCCGGAACGCCAGTTCACTACGACAGCCCTGATTCTTTTGTACAAGTCCTCCTCTTCAATGCCTGCCCCCTTTGAAACTCCATCGCCTCGTCTTACTACGATATCTTACACTCATCGCCGCGCCTTCCTGTCATCGTCTCTCTTCAGCTTCTTCCTCGCCTCATTCGCTATCATCTCCGCCAAATCGTCTTGATCAATGCTCTGCCACTGTCCTGCCGCCTCAGCTCTTGTCTTGGACTCGTACTCCCTCCTCAGTGCATCCTTGTCCAGCTTGTCATTCTCACCCAACTGATCCACGTCCACCGACAGCTCCACCTCGCCAGCCTTTCGCTTCCGTGTTCCGAGCGTATCGCGGCGTGCAGCATCGAGATCGTACGCGTGCTCGCCGCCAAAGAATCCCGTTGCTGCAATGTTCTTCTCAGGCAACACCTGTCCAGCACTACGGGGCGGACCCGGCTCTTCTGTCTCGATGCCTTTCCGCTGTTTCCGGAGCGTGAACTCGCCGCCAATGCTCTCCGTACCACCCACCTCAGATGGCATAGCAGATGCAGTCGTCATAGACGTCTGTATGCCACTCGCGTCTTCCTCGCCATCTTCCTCATCCTCATCTTCCTCCTCTTCTTCGTCGCTTTCCTCGTCTTCGCTCTCGCCCTCTGCTCGAAGTGCGCCCCAAATGTTGCGCTCCACGGGCTCGCCAGTATGTGTCGACTGCTGCTGCTCTTCCAGGACGCTCATGCCGTACAAATCTCCACCAAATAAGGCTTTACCCGCATCGTCGACCGGAGCCTTACCCCATTGGCCAGGTAGAAATCCCCAAGATGAACCAGGGGGGATGGGCGCATTCACGCCCGGTATGCGCATGCTCGGGTAGGAGGGTGAGGGTCCAAAGCGCTGCATGTTGATGAGCCAGGGCGGTGGGTGACCAGGTGCCATGCTGAGAGCGTCGCGAAGCTCCTCACTGAGTTCGCCAGGCTTGAGGTTGACCAGATTTGTCTCAAACTCCTTGCCTTCGTAGTAAACCTCGCCATAACGCGTCAGCTCCGGCTTAGTTTGTCTTCGGAAGAAGGCATCGTAGAGTTTAGAGTAGTCGATGTCGAGCTTGCCGAGCTTTCCCTGCACACGCTCGCGCTGCTTCTGCCTCATGGTCATCTCGGCTTGCTTCTCCAAGACAGCATCTCGCATCTCCGCAATGCCAGTCTCTTGGATGAACTTTGGCAGCGCAAACGGCGGCTTCTCGATACCTCGCTTCGACGACAGGTACTCGCGCTTAAGCGACCAGTGCGTGGGTACGGGGATGACGTTCTTCGCGCCCTTGATAGCAATTAGAAGCCGTGGGTCTGTTGATGACACGTCTGTCCACTCGACGAGTTCCGGCTTTTGCACCATTGACTTGAGCTGGGCGACTGAGAGCTTGTTCATCTGTTTTCGCTGCTTCTTGGATATCTTGGGCGTCTCGTCATCTTCCTCGTCCGGAATGTCGTCGGCGTCGTAGAAGACCTCAGGCTTCTCGTCATCCTTGGTCGCTGCCTCTTCCTCGGTGCGCTCCCTGAACTTCTCGAAGACGCTCTTGTACTCCTCGAAGAGGGGGTTGTCTAGATCGTATTCGCCGGTGACATCTTCAACGTTGAGGAGCTCGGCTGGCTTGACCGCCTGTACATCGTTATTTGTGTTGTCGTCGGGTGCGGGAGATTCGCTCTCACGCTCAGAGTCGCCGATTTCAGACGGGGTCTCCTGTAGGATATTAGCGCTACAACACAGCTTCACGTGGCATGATGGAAGCTTACAGAGCGCTGCGCCTTCTTCTTCGCCCGCCTATAGGCGTTCTTATTCCCCTGCTTCTTCGCTTTGACAGTTGCGCCCGACATGGCTGCGGTGACGGCGCGTTGCGACTGCGCAGGTCGTGTGTCGAGTAACGGTCGAGGCAGATGGTTTCGAGTTGCGCGCTGTTAGGTTACAGCAGAGCGGATGAGTGCGGGTGTTGCGCGCAATGGAACGGTGGGCGTCGGGCGGGTGAGGTTGCTGATGCTGAGATTGGGTTTGAGAAATTGACCAGGCGCGACTCCACGGCTAGCGGCCTATTGTCTTGGCACCGGTCTGGCGTACATTTCGCAGTCACAACGCTATTAGGTTACATCAATCTTTCTTCAGAGATTAATCGTTCAGAGAGACGCCTTGTGAGGTAACGTTATAGACAATCTGTGGATCATGTTCTGTCTGTCATTAGAGTACTCTAGCCTTCTCAACTTAACACCAATGTCCTCAAGAAATTACTTTTTAGGTGAAGATGTCCGCTGGCTGCACTATTTGAAGATACTCATTGAATCTTTCGACAGCAGACTAGATCTCGAATTCCCACAATCCACCTCACTTCCATCTATCATTCTCCTACGTCCTATCCTTCTCATCAAACTTCACCTGCCAAAAACCCCTATAATGCTTCTCCATCCCCTTCTCATTAATCTCCTTAATCTCCGCAGGCGTCAACTTAAAGCTCGCAGCCCTCAAGTAATCGCTCAACCGCTGCTCCTTCGAGCTCGTCGTGATAGGCACAATGTCCTGATCAATGCACCACCTCAGCGAGATCTCATTCTCGCCGACCCCATACTTCTTCGCCAGGCGGCTTACATAGTCGTCGATAGGTCCGGGCGCTGCTTTGGTTGCCGCGCTCAGTGGGCCGAACGCCGTGGTCGCGATGCCGTGCTGTTTGTGCAGAGCGAGGAGCTCGTGGCGCTGCAGGTACGGGTGGAATTCGATTTGGTTGCATGCTGGGATTACTTTGGCGGTTTTGAGGATGGCGTTGAGGTGCGAGGGGAGGTAGTTGGACACGCCGATTGATTTTGTGAGGCCGGACTCTTTTAATGCTTCCATGGTGGCCCAGGTCTTTTGCAGATCGGCTTCGGAGGTGGTGAACCAGGGCTGGTGGATGAGGTAGCTATGTACTGTTAGAATATGCTACTGTAAGTACAACTTGAACTTACAGATCGACGTAGTCTAGTTGCAGCTTCTTCAGGCTCGTCTTGAGTGCGCTTTCGATGTCGTGCATGTTGTCCTTGTCGACTTTTGTTGTGATGAACAGCTTCGAGCGGTCTTTGCCGGACTCTTTGATGGCAGTTCCGAGCTCTGACTCGGTTTTGTACACTTAGTGTTGTTAGTCTTGCCTTACGCGACCATACTGAGGCTGGAAACATACTTTCTGCGCCATCCAGATGCGTGTAGCCCATGTCGATGGCTATCTTTACAGCATCAATTATAGCCTGGTCGATCTTGCTCTCTTCGCCTTGCTTGTACCACGCAGTCCCAGTTCCATAGCCTAGCATTGGCATTGAGGTACCATCGTTGAGCTTGAGGTTTGGGATACTGCGGTCGAGGTTTGCCATTTTGTCGCTCTTGAGGTTTCGTGGTAAGAACTATTGTGAGTGGACAGATCGAATTGGCTGTGAGATCAAATTTCAAACGCGAATGACGTAGGAGTAGAAAGTAGATCCTTCAAAGCCGCCTTTACTTTGCGGATGTATGGTAGAGCTGCTTCCTGGCTGGCGCCATCACTCAAGGGTGGGGTGCGCTCGTACGTCATCCAGCCCCGCCATGGCATTTTACGGAAGCAACCACGAATACTGAGGTATCGTGACAATCTTTTGGGAAAATGAGAGAATGAGAGAATGTCTAGGGTCGGGATTCAAGGCATGTTAGCATGGCATACCTGGTATTCCCAGGCAATTTGCTTCTTACACAGTCAGATACATGATATGCCGGAGACTGTCCCGTCACCTTTCACAGCCTGATAGGTCAAAACAGTCTCTATAGCATTCCTACGCTGGTGTGGGTAGAAGCCTCGAGCCGAAAGAATCAAGGTCCGCTCACGTCGTCTTCTCATGCTGCGTCGACACCCTCTGCAACGAAACAACAAAATCCTCCAAGCTCCTCTGCTTCTGCTTCCTCGTAACCGCCTTCCCATGCATCAAATCATCGAACCCCTGACTCCCCTGCAACAAATAATACAAGCCCGCCATTACACAGAACACACCAAATGAGAATATCCAGACTCTCACAACAGCAACAATACTCGTCCGCCCACCAACAAACCAGCCAAAAATAGTGAACAGCGTAGCCAGGACGTCAACGAGGAAGATTGCGCCAGCGAGTTGCCACGACGGGAGAGATGACCAGAACGGGCCGTTAGCCCGCGTGATGAAAATGAGCCAGTTCTCAGTCAGACAGATCTCGAGGAAGAGGATCGGATCGCGGCGTGCGAAGTTTTGCACGATTCCTCCATTGACCTCCTGATCTCCGTCCATCTCGTGCGGGAACATTGTGGTAAGTGTGATCCATGTTCCTGCAGCCAGTACAACACCCAGCAGGATAGACATACCCCACAGTTTTCTCAGATTCCACTTCACAGGAGTCTTGCTGTATGGTGCGTTATCGTACGCAATGGCCAGTGTCGCAATGTCGGCGAAGATGGCGATGAAGAATATGAGTTGGAGATTGAGTGATTCGTTGAGGATAGCGATCCATAGGCCGAGGAAGATTTCCAGGTGTAGTGATAGAGCGATACGATAGACGACGTAGGCGTGCATGCGATGGAAAATTTGACGCGAAGTTTTGAGGACGTCGATGATGGCGGATAAGCCGGGAGCCATGAATACAATGTCGGCGGCTGAGCGTGCGGCGTCTGAGGCGCCTTGGACGGCAATTCCTGTGTCGGCTTTTTTCAAAGACGGTGCGTCGTTCACTCCATCTCCAGTCATCGCAACTAGATAACCACGTTGTTGCAAGATCTCTGGAAGATGTCAGTATCAGTATGCTTGGGACGAGATGTCGATACTGACCTATCGCATTGTACTTGTGCTGTGGGAAGACTTCTGCAAAGCCATTAGCTGCCTCAACAAAGTCGTAGACCTCACTACCAGGCATCACACCACCGCCCCCAAGGCCTAGCTTCTCCGCATCGAAAATGTTGGTCCCAAGTCCAAGTTGTCGCGAAGTCTCTCGAGCGATACCGACAGAGTCTCCAGTAAGCATCTTGATAGACAACCCCAAGGTCTTGGCTTCGTTGATCGTCCTGTATGTGTCATGTCTAGGAGGGCTATACACGGAGTCAGCATTCAAATCACACAGGGTCTATACATCGACACTTACTCGGCGCATGGCATGATGCCCAATATCTCCCAATTGCTGTTCTCGCGTTTCCGGGCAATGCCGAGTGCACGATATCCTCGGGTCGCGAACTCAGCGACCTTGTTCTTATACGCTTCTGCAATCGCCTCTGGGACTTGGTGCTCCTCTTCGACAGTTCTAAGGACGAACAGAGGAGAGCCTTTGACGCAGGTGATACGTTCGCCTTGAGGAGATTCCACAACGACCCGGACCTTTTTCGAGACTGGGTCGAAGGGGTGGAACTGTATGACCTTGTACCTGCCTGAGATATCACTGTATTAGCGATTGTCAGAGGGCATAGTACCCTAAAACTTACCAAGAACGTTCTTGGCTCGCGGGTAATGTCGCAGCGACTTCAAGAATGCTTTATCGATGGCGTCTATGCCCTTCTTCTTGCGCGATGCCGCTAGACAAGCAGTGAGCATAAGATCATCTGCCTCGACACCTGGCACAGTGTATGGCTCAGCCAAGGAAAGCTTGTTCTTTGTAAGCGTTCCGGTCTTGTCAGTGCAGAGAATCTCGACGCCGGCCAGGGACTCTATAGCAGACAGCTTCTGCACAATAGCTTTCTTCTTCGCCAGATAAGCGGCGCCCACCGCCATGGTAGTTGTCACAACCGCAGGCAGTCCAACGGGCACGCCGACGATCGTTATGGCGAGCGTGAACCGAAGGATTGTGATGATGCCGTTGGATCGGTAATATGAGCTTATCCATACGACCAACAATGTGATGATGACCAGTACCAATAAAGTGGTTCCAATGTTGTGTAGAACCTGGGTAAAGTGGCCTGTTCCTCCAGATGATCGAGCTACGAGAGACGCGGCATTCCCAACGTAAGTCAAGTCGCCAGTCGCTGTCACGACAATGAAAGCCTCGCCGCGCTTGACCGCAGAAGACGCATAGCATGTATCCTTCATATGCTTGTCGACAGCCAACGACTCGCCGGTAATCCCTGACTGGTCGACCTGGAGAAGTGCACCTTGCGTCACCACACGGCCATCTGCCGGGACAATCGTGCCCTCTTCGAGATACAGGATGTCGCCCGGTACCACTTCAGGTGCTTCGATCTCCACGAGGACACCGTCGCGGAGTACAGTCGCTTTGAGAGCTAGGGTCTTCTGCAGCTCGTCGACAATATTGCCCGCGTGGTATTCTTGGAAGAACCCGACACATGCGTTGAGTAGAAGGAGTCCACAGATACCGCCAAAGTCAACCCAGTCCTTTAGACCGGCGGCGAGGAGAGCCGCCAATTCCATGACCGTTTGGATGGGGCCGACGAAGAACATGAGGAACTTGACGAAGAGCTTCGGTTTCTCCTCTATTACAATTAGCCTGCGCTTACAGGGCACTTGGGCATCACATACCCGCCATCTGATTGTAGCCATACTTCTTCCGTCGAGCTAGCACTTCGGCTGAGTTGAGGCCCATTCGTGTATTAGTCTGTAAGAGCTCCTCCGGTATTATGCGCCCGCCCGATTGATCTGCTTCTTCCTCCTCAAAGTAGTCCGCATTATCGCCATCTTGTGATTCGAGCTCTTCAATGAGCGCGTCGAGATCGTCGTCTTCCTCTTCATATTCAAGCATGTCGTCGTCTTCTCTTGATACACGTCTCTCGTCAATGTAATCATGCTTCCCATTCTCCTTCTCCTGGTGGTAATCGGTGGATCCCTTTGCAACGGCACCATCGTACTAAAGTAGTTAGGTCCGGCTGTTCATAGGAAAGACAGCTTATTGTTACTTGCCTCAGCCATGATGATGATGATTTATCAATATAAATGAAACTCAACGGCTGCACTACGTGCTGAATTGCCGGTGATACGTTTGCAATAATGTTGCAAGGTTGGCAATTCAAGCCTCAACGCTGCAAGTGCAGTCAGCTATGTCCTCCTTCCAGTGTAAGACGTGGTCCGTGCGTGCATTGACTCGACCTCGAAGGAGACGCCGCCATGCGCGCAACAGCATTACCCGGAGCTCAAAACTATTCTGTCATATCTATATCGTGGAGTAACGTACCTAAGAGCGCGACTTGCAGCGCGCGTCAGTCTCGTTGTCGCGTCGAGCCAAGCAGGAGATGACAAAGAGCTCAGAACGTGTGGTGAGGTCCTGGGATTCACACCTCTATGTAGCCACAAAATTGCACAACACAAGCCTCGTCCGATATGGAGTCAACCCGAAATCTGGCCATGTTGTCAAGATATCATGCACTACAGCGGAACGGTTGATGGCGTGGGTAAGGGGTGAACGTGAGCGATTTTAGCCTGCACGTGGTGATCCTTTGGCTTGGCGTCATCACACAACAATGAGACAACGAAACTTTAGATTCAAGGTAAGAGCACGACTAGAAGACTTTCCAAAGAAATTTCAAATAACTTAGGTTCTTTGGGAATGGACTGATCCGACCTCATCCTAATTTGACGGAGGTTTCGCTCATTAGAGAGATAGCTTTGTGCTATAGCAAAAGACTGAGAACACAGTAGCAATATCGATATAGC
>Ga0265780_10001025_pt1 | contig 40974 bp, 46 predicted proteins | sample P1T30metagenome_FD_192432 | JGI IMG/M metagenome (GOLD analysis project Ga0265780, IMG submission 192432) | Plant litter microbial communities from East Loma Ridge, Irvine, California - P1 T30 | ecosystem: Environmental > Terrestrial > Plant litter > Unclassified | place: USA: California...
TGACATGGGCTCGGCACTTCTTCAATGGCACACCATGTCTAGCGGAGAGGAACATAACGCCTAGCAGCCCAGAGAATTTCCTTTTGCGAAGCTATCCAGGTTCATGTCTTGATATCGTGGGTCGTAGTCTAGAGCCAGACCCTCCTGTCACCACAAGCAGGAGACAACCACATCAAAGAGCCGTCCAGGACGGTTCCCAGCTACTCTTGCTTCAAATTCTCTCCTACGGCATTTTCCAGAAGTCCGGGACATTGAGCATCGCTGGAAGACGTCAGAGCCGTAAGAAGCAGCTACCAGCAGAACAAATATAGTCTGCAGAGAAGGCAGTCTTGATGAATGGGGATCCTGGATGGACACAGTGGTTTCGCGCCAGGGTGTTGCGAAGCTTGACGCCGGAAATTTGTTACGGCTGAGCCAGGATGAACAGTATCTCGTGTGCAGGCAATGGGTTCGAGCGGATCTTAACTGCTGCACATTTGCTCACTCGACCACGAGACAGCGTGCGGAACATTTGCTCAGTGTTTAACAGTAGGACAAGTCCATCGTACGTTGAGAGACAAGAGACGAAAGTACGTGTTCAATATGCACAAGGTACTTCGATATATACTCATACAACACGGAAAGGTAATCGCTATACATGAAGTTCCAACGCGAAAACAATGCCGCGCAAACAAGAGTGGAAAGTACCAGATGCGAAAATGTAGACAAGGCATGGCGACATGACAGCAAAGCAAGTACAAGTACAACACACTCAATCATCCCCAAGCAGACTCTCCAAGTCGCTCTCCTCACCCATATGCTTCTCCGCATCCGCATCAAAGCACATTTCCCAGCACAACACCTCACTCGGGAAATCCTTCTCCACACTCGGCCGTTCCCTCACGAACCACGCCAGCCCAGCGCCCACACCACCAAACAGCGCCAGACACGTCCACAGCGCGAAGTTGGTAGTCTGCACGCTGACGTCGTCGCTGAAGTAGTAACTCGTCCCGGACACGGCGACGGCAAAGGCTTTGAAGAGACTGGCGACTTGCATCATGCCCACCGCCGTGCCCGCTGAGAACGCATCAGGCGTGGTGTTAAGAACGAGGAGCGTAACAAGCACAGTGGCGCCGTATGTCAGCGTGTTCTTAACCAGAATCGAGAGCACCGACAGAACAGGCGCGAGAGCACCGCACGACACCAGCACAGCGAGGAGCGGCGTGACAACGTACATCGCCGGAAAAAGCAGCGAGACGGAGCGGTACAGCTTGACGAGGCCGTACTTCTGCATGGCATTCGGGACGGCGAAAGCAACAGCCAGACCAGCGATGCCTCGTACAACAAGCACCACGATGCTGAGCCAGTCGCACGGAATGCCCATCCCACCCTGCTGCGTGCTGCTCTGCCCTAGATGCGGAAGTAAGACATCGAACGTCGCAGCGTGCAGCGAGAGCAGGCAGAATGAAGACAGCAGGACGACGAAAGACGGTGCTTGGAGGAAGTGTGCGATCTTGATGGGTTCGGGGCGCGCGACGTCGACGAGGGTGATGTTTGTGTCGTGCGAGTCGCGGGTGAGGAACGCTGCTTTTTCGCAGTCCATGTCCATCGATCGTCCGTCTGAGTGGTGTGGAAGTGTTTCACCGAGGAAGAGTGTGGCGGCGAGCGCGATGCCGAAGAGCATGGTGCTGCATGCGAGTTCTGACCCCAGCGTAGGGAATTTCTCCCATACCATGCCGTAGGCCTGCAAGCTCTCTGAGACCATGGCTTGCATGACTGGTCCGAGTGATCCACACAGTGAAATCAAGGGCAGACGAGCAACGTTCTTGGCTCGGGCTTCCGATGTGCTGCTCAGGTCGCCGATCATGGTCAAGCTCGTGCATACGATGGTCGAGCTGGCCATGCCTGCGAAGAAGCGGAAGACAGCACACCCCGCGAGGCTGGTCACGAAGCCTCCGACCAGGCAGCAGACGAGCATGCTCCACAGTCCAAGAAGTGTGACGCGCCGCCTGCCCATGCGGTCCGCGAGATAGCCCCAGAAGAGCCCTGATGTGCCGCCGAAAGCGTAGGCGCAGTCGAGTATGCTGCGGAGGTAGGAGGTGGAGAGATTGCCGCAGTAGTCGGACGACGAGACGAGCATTTGGAGCTGGGGTTGGAGGCTGGATGCCATGATGCTGCGATGTGAAGATTAGCTATGTTCGTCATCGTACATGTAGTGTGAACTTACGCTTCGGCGAGGAATACAAGGTACACCAGCATTAGTTGTCTACTCCTTGACTTGTCTCCCACATGTGCATCGTCATAGCTCTCCTCCTCTTCCTCAACATACAGCTCCTCGACCTGCGACACCTTATCATACTTCCCCAGCTCCTTGACCGGAATCAAGCTCCTCGTCCTACGATGAAATCCCAGCATCTTTCCTTTCCTCTCAAGTACAAACAACCGATCAAAACAAAAGGTGCAAGTAAAGACAAGATACAATGACGACAATTCCCAGAATCACGACCAGCGCAACCCAAATCTCAAGTACAGAGAGTGTAACGGTCTCCGAAGAGCACCTAGCAATGAGCGAAGACGGTAAGTGACCGGCAGCAACTGTCAAGGGAGTGACAGGAAACTCAGCAGCGACGTGAAGTCACATAAGGCGGGCGAGGAAATGGCATCACGAAACAAGAGGGGATTGAAAGGGTGCAGGGGATGTCGGCACCCTGAAACGCCCCATCCGGATATGATGCGCGCCATTGGCTTCAGCGCGTCGGGCTAGTACGCACCAAGGCGCCTAAACGGCATGCTGTGATGTCAATCGATACGCTGCTGCGCGCGGGTCCCTGCAGCTGTAAAGTAGTTTGGTGGCGAGTATCAGGAGTCATTGTCCTTGCATGTCGGTGATGGGGTGATGGTAAAGGGTGGGAGGCTTGAGTCACATCCACGATCGCGACCACGAAGGGAATCGAGATCAGGTTCACAGTTTTCAGGGACAAACATGTTTTCCACCTCGTTATCGTCGTATATTAATGTACACTATCTGATGATCTCAACCCAGCCTATACAGTACTCCATCGTCGGAAGAAAAGGGGGGAGATCAGAATCAGTCTTGTTGCCAGTGAAATGAAATTCCTATCTCGCAAAACAAAGGTCGTTTGTTTTTTTGTGATGGTTTTCTGTTTCTGGGATTGGGCGAGGTTGCCTCGCCAGCAAGCGCTCATATAAGCAGAGAATGAAGAAAGAAGGGGAGATCATATAATCGTGATGATGCCAATGCCTATTTCCATAAGCCTCCACCTCTTATGTGCGCGTATACATCATGAGCCGCCGAAACGAGCGCCCGAGCTTTCAAGAAAAAGGGCTGCTGCCGCCGTGTAAAAGCAGGAAATGTGTGAAATGGCTATGCAAAATGCACGCTAATGGTCGTGTGAATGCAAGTCGCAGCTTACTGCGCACTGAAGAAGTTGAGATCGTCCATGGTGGTGGTAGCGTCTCCGACGGAGTAGTTCGCATCAAACTGTCCTCCAAACTGGTTCACCTCGGGGAAGAAGTTGGCGGTGTTGTCCAGCATCATATTACCGGGCTGAACAGAGTCGAACAAGGTGAAGTCCTCGCCCGGGCGGCTGAACGCGTCCATGGACATGTCCACATCTCCAAAGCCTTCGTCGAGGTTTGGAGAGTACAGAGTCATGTTGGCCTGTCCAAGGGGTGACAGCTGCGGAATGCCCTGGACCATGTCGGTGTTGTTGTTGTATAAAATAGGCTCGAAGTCGAACCCAGTGCTCAACGCCGGCGTTGGCTGCTGCTGGAAGGTGGTGAAGTTTGTACCAAGCGTGCAGCTGTTGAAAACATCACCGTGGTTGATGGTGGTGTCTTCAGGTGTGACCGCATCCTCGAAAGAGGTTGGCTCCACTGGCGAGTATCCTGACGAGTTCGTAAAGTGCGATCCATTGGTGGTGATAGATTCGCGTCGAAACTCGTCTTGGAAGCCTTGCACGCTCATCGCCGGGGTGCCAAAGCTGTAGTAATTGTAGTCATCAGCAAGCGGTAATTGAGGCGAGACTGCGAAGGGAGTCACAGGGGTCTTCATATTCGCGGACATTGGGGTGCCGAGAAATGGTGTCGAGGGCGTCGATGGGGAAAGCTCGTTGTTGGTCGCAGCCCTCTTGCGACCATTGCTCTTCGAGCGAACGTACTCCCATCCATGAGCCTTCTCCATGTGCTGCTTGCAATTCGACTCGCGCTTCGACGCATACGTGCACGGTGGGTATAAGCACTTGTACTGCGCAGGAGCGGCAGAGTGCTTATCGTTGACGTGCCTATCGCGCTCCTTCTCTGTTGGCCAGCCTTCACGAGAGTACCTACAGGTGGCTACGTTGCACTTCCATGGGCGCGAGTGAGTCTTCTCGTGCTTGGTGAGGTCGCATGGTCGCTTGAACAGCCGCTCGCAGTCCCTACACTCGTGCATGACGTCCCCTGGCTTATCGGACTTGCGTCGACGGGCCATGGAGCGCAGCACCTCATCGTCCTCCTCGGACATGGACCTAGACAAAGCCCGCTTAGGTACTTTGTAGGTATCCAGGCCACCCTCAGCGATAGACAGGACCTGCCCGTTTTTCTCACGAACTAGCTCCATGGGCCGGCCGTTGTGGCTGAGACCGCCACGGAGCGTGACTTTCTCGTCGCTATCGTCGGTTTGATTAGTGCGGGTAAAGAGGAAAGCCGCAGCGCGATCATACCGTGAGTAGTCTGTGTCGTTGAGCTCCTCGCCCTTGGACTCCTTTTGTCGTGTTGCGGCCATGATGGAAGCGTATCGTCGGATCTGTTCGACCAAATCGAGGAAGTAGTTGTTAGTGTACGGGCGGTCGGATGGGAGGCGCAGGTCTTGGTCGTGCAGGTGGTCGACGGTCGCATGCAACAATTGGACGGAACGCTCGCAGAAGCGTAGGTACGATGTCGATGAGGCCGAGAGCTCCTTAAAACCGAGACGAATGCAATTAACTTTTGCACTCTCAGAGAGATACCGAATACCACTTACCGGAGCCAAGAAGATGAGTGTCTTCTCCAGATCACGAAGGTTGCAAATGCTCTTGTCGCCTATGCGTCGTGGAACGTCCTTGATCAGAGGGTGAAAATCCTTAAGCGACTCTTCAGCAAGGATGGGCTTGATGATAGACTCGTGAATCTGCTTGCAAGCGTACTCGCCAAGCGTGTGCTTCTCCTGCGAAGCGCCGAGAGCCGAAAATCCGCGAGTGACAGCAGAGTGGGTTGACTTGATGTCGGTGTTGAGAGAATTGCGAACGCTGGTCCGGCGGGTGCGAATAGCGTCTTTATGTATGTTAGATGGTAGGGCGCCCAGAGCTGCGGGCAGCTGCAGTGAACACTTACCGTATTTCGACGCCTCGATGCTGGTTCCCAGACCGCTATCAGAAGCGTGCTCGTGGGGGTTGCGTTCGGCTGCGGATGGCTTGGCCTTAGAAGCGACTTCCATCGGGGTGCTGTCGAGAGTTGCGCTGTCTAGGACGAAGCTTGGAACGGGAAGCACCTCTGGATCGGCGAGGATGTTATATGAATCAACTTTGTGGCCAGCCAGCTTGTCGTCGAACTCCTTCAGGAGGTCGGTGACACGACGGACGCAGGGCTGCTGATTGAGAAGAGCTTCCAGACTCTCGGGGTTGGTGAACGCGCGAGAGGGCATGGAGGGTTGACTGTCGAGAACACAGATCTCGGCGGAGGGAGACTTGGGAGAGTGGAACGTGCCACTTTTACGGATGGAGGAAGCGTGCCCTTTAGGGGAGCGGCGGGGGTGCTCGCGGGGTGCCGACATGTTGATGACTGGTTTCGTCTAGCCTTGGATTGGTTGCTAAGGGAAGGCGGCCTCAGGTTGTGAGTCACGGAGCTTTGGGGATAGAGATAGCCAGGACTCTCGATCCAATGGACCAAGCGTATGGTGCAGCTCCAGATTCACTTCCTGATCCAGTGGGGACGGCGAAGTGACGCAGTGAAATGATAGGCCAGAGAGTGAACAGCGTCCGGCAGATAGGTGAAGGGCGCGCACTTCGATACTGCGGGCGAGGCCAGTATATAGGAATGGCACAGCAAGCGGAGTGAGACAAGTCGCGGGCGGCAAAAAGAGCAGCAAAGGGCGGGTACTGCGGCGCAAAGGAGGGGTTTGCGGCCTCAGGATAAGGGCTGTTGAGTGCAAAAGAGTTTGATGAGCGTGGTTGTTGGGGAGGAGGGACAGAAGAGACGTCGAACGTCGAGGTGATCACGTTGTGGCGGAGCTAAAGCTGTAGCCAGCAGGCAGCAGTTTACGCTAACCAGAGTCTGACAGAATACGAGTTATCCTATTGCCTGCACAATAGAAAGCGACGGCGATTGTTGGTCAACGTGTTTCGCGCATGCGTTAAGTCGTCGACGCGCGGAGACAGGACGCAGGTCGATTCACATCGACCGCTGGTTCTCGCAGTGTCCTGGCGTTCCTCACGCAATCCGAGGCGGTCAATTCACGACAGACGGGACGTGGGACCATGGACGAACTTCGCAGGGCTGGGTCTAAACTCACCGGTGGACCCACCTAAGCCGTGCTGAGCAAATGATATCGCCGCGCTAATTGTTTGCTTCGAAATGAGTGGCTCAAACCTCAAGCCTCAAGCTCACTGCGCCTCCCCATCATCGCCATGATGGACACCAGCTCGATGGCCCTCCATGTATACCGTTGGGATAAGATAAAAGAGCCCAATTCTCTCCTCTCCTCCGCCTTCGATGTCACACAAATGCGCACTGTCGCGTGCCCTCACATCTGTAAAAGTGCACAACCGTGTCTTCAAGCTCTGGGCGGCCGCCGTACGCGTCACTTGTGCCTACGCGAGGAGCTACCTTCACCGGCGGTGGGGGCAGAAACACGTCGCGCTCTCGCAACATGTGATTTACAAGGCTAAAGGGCTGATATTGAGGGCGGCTAGCGATTGGTAAAGTGTTGGTTCTAACGCAAAGTGCAACCCGACTTCCCTCCCCGAAAGGCGCGGGTCTCAAGTTTGTGCTCGATGCTCGATGGTTCTTGTAAGGCGTGCCGTTGTCGCCACAGACTTCATGCATGAGAACAGTCATCGGTTTTTTGGAGCTTGTTCTTGCACCTTGTTAGTATCCGCGTGTTCGGGTAAAGGTGCAAGGCGCATTTTTGCGCAAAGGCGCAGAACTTAAAAGCGCAGATAATGATGCAATTCCTGAGAGAAGGATTGGAACTGCAAGTGTCTGCCCGTTGCTCTAATTGCTCAATAACAACTGATGAGTTCTGCACAGCTTGATTCGACTGCTCGTCTCTTCAGGACATTTGGTTTCTCGCTTCTGGATCAACTTGTTGCTTCCTCCTCTCAACTAACTTATCCTCCATTTTCATCCGACAGAGTCAGCATGTACTCCTAGCCTCACATCCACTTTCTGCACACTCAACCTCCCATTCACATATTCCTCCTGCTCCCACGCCATCCCCATCTGCTCACTCCCTCACACAAGCCTGCCCCACCAAACCTCTCAACTGATCCATCCTCCCACACCTCTCGATCTCCCTCCACCTTACCCCATCAAACTCATCCCCCTCGCATCCACCCACCTCCCCATCGCACTCTGCGCAACCTGCTTCGCGCTCGCTGCCACAAAATACACACCTGCACCCAGCGTTGTCACTGAGCCCAAACTTGGTGTTGTTGAAATCAGACAGGACGGGCTTTACGAATACATGATCGCCTCCAGTAATGCCTAAATTTACTTACAAAGAGGGGAGCGCTGCAAGTAGAGATTTTGTCCATGCGGCCTTCCACAACTGACTGCCGTCAGGGGAGTTGAGGTGATCTTCATCAGAAAAGCACAGCGGCCTCTCGGTATAGTATATGTATATGGATATGTGAACTCATAGTGAAAGGGTATAAGCTCTTTGTATGCAGGTCACAACGCGAGCTACATCTCCTTGCGAGACTCGAGGTGAGCGGTGCAACTTCAGCACATCTGGACTGACCCAGAACCTACGTTCACACAACGAACGTATTTCAGGTGACACAGGAGTCACATTAGGTAGATGAGCGTGGGAACATAATAAATGCAAGAGTTGTCATTGTGCACTACGTAGATTATACCAACCTTGACCCAGCCTAAGCAGAGCGAGTGGCGGTAGGAAAGAAACAAACACTTTTACCCTTGTAACGCCTATCCATGAACGTGAACCCTCCATCTGATATCGTAGCATCATCAACAAGTATCCGAAGCGTAAGCTTTCCATCATACCTGTACAGTACTACATGGCACCCATGACCTACCATCGAGATGATCAAAGCAGATACATGAAATGCTGTGGTGTGAGAGTGTGCGAGTGCGAAGAGACTTAATCGAAGCTCTTCTTCTGGCCCTTGAACTCGCCGAAGCCACCACGGTTGGTGCCGAAGTTGCCACGGCCGCCGCGACCTCCACGTCCGCCACGGTCACCAAAGCCGCCACGACCACCGCCACGGCCGCCTCCACGACCACCACGGTCGCCAAAGCCACCACGGCCTCCACCGCGACCGCCTCCACGGCCACCGCCGAAGCCTCCACCAAAGCCACCGCCGCCGTTGTCGGGACGAGGAGCAGCGTAGTCGATGCGGATGTTGCGGCCTGCAACCTCTGAGCCGTTCAGAGCCTCAAGGGCAGCAGTAGCCTCCTCAACGGTTGTGAAGTCGACGTATCCGAAGCCCTTGAGCGAGCCAGTGTCGCGGTCGGTAGGGAGAGAGACTCGGGTGATTTCGCCGTACTCGGCAAAGATCTCCTGGACGGCATCGTTGGTGCACTCGAAGGACAGGTTGCCGAGGAAGAGGGTGTTGGCGGGAGCGCTCTTTTTGTCGCCGTACTTATTGGCGCGAGCGTTCTGGTCTGGCTTCTCGCGAGGAGTGCTGAAGTCGACGTTCAGCTGGCGACCGTCGAGCTCAGACTCGTGCATCTCCTTCTGAGCCTTGGCGGCATCAGCAGCATCGGCGAACTCGACGTAGCCGAAGCCCTTGGAGCGACCAGACTCGCGGTCGGTAATGACGCGGCAGCCTGTGATGGTGCCGAAGCCCTCGAACTCGCGACGGAGCCAGTCCTCATCGACGTTCCAGCTCAAGCTACCGACGAAAAGGTTGGCGATGCCGTTGCCAGCAGCTGCGGGTGTCTCGGTCTTTGTCTTCTTGACTGCGGGCTCGGCGACGGTGTCAGCCTTGCGCTTCTTGGATGGCGCCTCCTCCTCGCTTTCTGAGTCGGAGTCGGACGAATCGGAGTCGGAGTCAGAAGTCTGTGAGAGTTAGCGATGTCGTGGATGATGAATGGGATTAGTACTGACCTCGGCCTTGACAGCCTTAGCGGCAGGCTTCTCGTCCTCAGACGAATCGTCAGAGTCGCTCTCGGAGTCGGAGCTGTCCTTGGCCGCAGCCTTAGCAGCGCCGTTGGTCTTGACGCCATTGGCCTTAGCAGCCGGCTTCTCCTCCTCGCTCTCGCTGTCGCTGTCGGAGGAGTCGTCTTTTGCGGCGGCCTTGGGAGCGGCCTTGGCGGGTGTCTTCTTCTCGACCTCCTCCTCGTCGCTGCTGTCGGAGGAGTCCTCGTCGTCCTCCTCGCTTGCGCTGGACTCAGACTCGGATTCAGGCTCGGGTGTGGGAGTCTTCGCCTTCTTGGACTTCTTCTTGTCCTTGACAGCGGACTTGGCGATGTCCTTGCTCTTGGCCTTGGGGGTTTGAGCAGGCTTGGTGACGCGGCCGGCCTTGACGGTCTCGGACTTCTTCTCCTTCTTGGAGTCGGTAATCTTGGTCTTGCCCATGGTGGCGGTGGTGAACTAGATCTACAAGGTATCAGTATGGTGCGACAAGCAACAAGTTACCCAGATAGAGTAATGCGAAAAAAAGGAAAGATGCGACAAGGCGGGACGGATCCCGTTGTTCGAGCGCCGACTCCATGCGGAGGTCGAATGCGCAATGCCCACTTCAACTGGATGTCTCAAATTGCGAAAAGCCAACTGGTATCTCTCGAGACCGCCGAAGCAAAGTCCCCTCAAGCCCACGGAAAGCCACAAGAGCCCACAGAAGAATTGGCCTCAAGGCATGTGTTCCCACAAGTGCCGAGAAGACAAGACGATAACCCTCATAGTAGCCAAAAGCCCTCAGATTGATCTTGTCGTGCTCCGAAGAGCGACGAACGTGCCCGCTGAATGTGTGTGTGTTAAGGAAACTCAACGCGATGCCCACTGACTTGAATGTTCTGGTAGATGCAGAGGTGTCTCTGTGTATTGCCCTCAGATGTCACTGAATGCCCTCGTAAAGCCTCAAGCAAATATCGAACTGTGATGTTCGACGGAAGAAGTGTTGAAAGTGTTGATGGTGAGCAGAGGAAGGTACGAGTGGCAGGCTCTTTCCTTTAAAGCAGCTTTTCGCGCCAAGGCTGAACTTTTCAGCGGCTGGGGACCGTGCACTTCACGCTAGTGCAACGCTTGCTTAGCGCACCATTATCTCCACAAGCTCTCGAGGCTTGTGCCATGTGTAACGTGGTTCACGCTTGACTGAGAACCGATGAGTTTGGAGACAATTGCAACACTGTTGGAGGGAGCCTGAAGCTGAAGAAGGACTTCGCTGACTGATACCACGAGTCTGAAGGGGTACGACGAAGCTGTCTATCAGCACCAGCACACAAAATGGCCTCGCCGGCCGCACACAAACCGCGGAGGAGAAGAAAGATAGAGGAAGGTTCCCTCGCGCATGTTACCCACGGCACACTCGACCTCGATCAGTCTACCAACGCACGAAAGCCTGCATTTCCTCTCGTCTCCTTCCTCTGGCCAGCCAAGGGCACTGTTTCGCAATGGGTTACGATACCTCTGATTCTCATGGTTGTCGGGCTGTTCAGATGGACGACGAGTCTGTGGGGGTATTCGGGCTTCCAGTCGCCGCCGATGCATGGAGACTTTGAAGCACAGCGGCATTGGATGGAGATCACGAAGCACCTGCCAGTGTCACAATGGTACTTCTACGACCTGCAGTGGTGGGGCCTGGACTACCCACCGCTCACTGCGTATCATAGCTGGGTGCTCGGAACTCTGTACGTAGATTGTATGCGTGTATCTGAAGCAATTGCTGACTCTCCAGTGGCTCAGCTATTGACCCAGAATGGTTCGCTTTAGACAAGTCCCGAGCCCTCGACGACCCCTCCCTCAAAGTCTACATGCGAGCTACCGTCTTCGTGTCCGAGTACCTCATATACATACCGGCCATCGTCATCTTCCTCCGCCGCTATTCGCGCCTGGAGGGTGTTAACATCTGGGAGGCTTCCATTGCTCTTGTCGCCATCCTCATGCAACCATCGACTATTCTGATCGACCACGGACACTTTCAGTATAACACGGTCATGCTTGGATTTGCGGTCGCAACACTGTCGAGCATGGTCGCCGGACGCCCTCTGTGGGGCTGTGTCTTCTTCGTAGGCGCCCTCGGCTTCAAGCAGATGGCGCTCTTCTATGCACCAGCCATCTTCGCATACCTCCTAGGCATATGCATATTTCCCAGGATCAATGTGCTACGCTTCCTAGCCATTGCTCTAACCACAGTTGCCGCATTCGCGGTTCTATATTTACCATTCCTGGCAGGTATCGCCTACGAAGTCTACAAGGGCAAATCATTCGAGAAATTTGCGCTCTCACCACTCATGGAGAGTCTACCCATAAGATGGGACAAACAAGCCTGGTACTACCCCCTTGCGCTGCAATTGACCCAGTCAATCCATCGCATCTTCCCATTCTCGCGCGGTCTTTTCGAGGACAAGGTCGCCAACATCTGGTGCACGATACATACTTTCCACAAGCTCAACGGTTACCCGATCGAATCGCTCCAGCGCCTCGCCCTTCTTGCAACCTCAGCAGCCATATTGCCGCCCTGCTTGATCATCTTCTTCAAGCCCAAACGGCATTTACTGCCTCTAGCCTTCGCCGCCGTGTCCTGGGGCTTCTTCCTCTGCTCGTACCAGGTCCATGAGAAAAACGTCCTGCTACCACTGCTTCCCATGACCCTTCTCCTTGGCGGCAAAGAAGGTCTCCTGCCCTCCACGCGCGCATGGGTCGGGCTCGCAAACATGCTGGGAGTCTGGACCATGTTCCCACTGCTGAAGCGAGACGAGCTCCGTGTTCCGTACTTCACCATCTCCCTCCTCTGGGCATACCTTCTCGGCTTACCTCCAGTCTCATTCTCGGCGTACCACGAAGGCAGTCGCAGCGGTCTGAACCTCTTCAGCAAGATCCTCCACATCAACATCTACGTCGCTATGGTTGGCTGGCACATTGCCGAGGCTTTCTTTCCGCCTCCCAAAGACAAGCCCGATCTATGGGTCGTCGCCAATGCGATCGTCGGAACTGGCGGCTTTGGCATATGCTACCTCTGGTGTCTGTGGCGCCTTGTAATGAAAAGCGAATTGTTCGGCGCACCGAAGAGCAAGACATTGTAGATCACATCGCATCACCTGTTCCAGCCATTTCTCAAATATACCCAGTTGTGCAGCGAGGGAAAAGCACTGCGATTCATGTAGTTGTAGTTGTACATTCCAATACCATATACCATCTAGTGCAATGCGCCGTCCCATGTGGTGTTATACATTTCCTTGACCAATCGTACACATGTCTTCGTACCGTCGCTTATATCTTGAATCCGTAGCCTGCCATACATTGTTTATACTGGTCGACGAGTGGCGCGCATTCTTTCTGGGCGTCGTTTGAGGTGGAGAAGAGCATGCATTCATCGCGCTTTGCTTTCTGGTCAGTGCAGACCTGGTAATTTGTTAGTATCATTAAAGCTTCGGGGATAGAGATGGTGGTCCTACGCAGCATGGCTTGACCTTGGCTGGCGCACCTCCGGCGGTGTCTTTCAGATTGGAGCCCATGTTGGCAGAGGTGGGTGGTGATGCTATTGCGCTGTCAGGCCCGAGTCACATGGATTGTGCAATTGTACTGACCTGTTGCCATTGTGTGTGTGTGGTTGTAAAGAGAAGTTGATTAGCAATCGCCCGAGTAACTCGTGAAATTCAGATGGCGATGTCATCAAATCGGTCGGTCGGTCACTCAAGCTCTTCCGCGATCACGCCGCCACCCGACTGGTCACTTCTCCGAGTCCCTGCCTTTCAAACGACAGGGGGCTTTGCGCCCACGCTTCGGTGCAAATAACAGCCCCACCACGCCAAACACTCACTCAGCACAACACACACACGAACCACAACTTTCTCTTGCAGTGGCCTGCCAAACTTCAATTCTTGAATATCAATAACAACTTGCAAAAATGTCTGGCGCAAAAGTCTTCTCGCTTGAGGGCAAGGGCCTGAAACTCACCACCGCCGAGGACATCGAGCTGCACATCCAGGACTTGAAGAGCAACGACCAGGTCGAGGAGATCAAGTTCTTGGGAAACACTCTTGGTGTTGAAGCCAGTGAGGCATTGGCCAAGGTCTTGCAGACGAAGAAGAGCCTCAAGGTATGTAATGCCTTATGCGCCAATGAAACACTGCTAACGAATTCATAGATCGCAAATCTTGCCGACATCTTCACGTCCCGACTACTCTCAGAGATCCCACCCGCACTCTCCCACCTAGTCACCGCCCTTCTCACCCTCCCCGAACTGCACACCGTCGATCTGTCAGACAACGCCTTCGGACTAAACACTGTTGCCCCACTCGTCGACTTCCTCTCCCAGCACACACCACTGCGCTACCTATACCTGAACAACAATGGCCTTGGCCCTGCAGCTGGCGTCCTTGTCGCCGATGCGCTCACCGCCCTCGCAGCAAAGAAGGAAGCCGCGCGCAAGGAAGGCAAGCAGGTCCCCGACCTCGAGCTCGTCATCTGCGGCCGCAACCGTCTCGAGAGCGGCAGTATGAAGGCCTGGGCAAAAGCATACGCAGCAAACAGCGGCGTCAAGACCATCAAAATGACACAGAACGGCATTCGCCAGGAGGGCATAGTACATCTACTCACCGAGGGCGTCTCCCACCTCTCTAAGCTCGAGACGCTCGATCTCCAAGACAACACCTTCACCGTCACCGGCGCCAAAGCCCTCAGCAGCGTAGTCGCCAAGTGGTCGAATCTGCGCGAGCTCGGCGTCGGCGACTGTCTGCTCGGCGGCCGCGGCGGCGTCGCGCTCGCGTCTGCCCTCGAAAAGGGCCAGAACAAGAAAATTGAGATCCTGCGCCTGCAGTTCAACGATATCAACGCCCAGGGTGTCGTGGGCCTCGCGTCCGCCGCGTCCACTGCCCTCCCTTCCCTCCGCCGCGTCGAGCTCAACGGCAACAAGTTCAGCGAAGACGAATCCAGCATCGAGAAGCTGCGCGACGTGCTCGATGCGCGGAAAGAAGAGTCTGGCGAACACGAAGATGACCAGGAGTACTGGGGTCTCGACGAGCTGGACGAGCTGGAGAGCGAGGACGAGGACGAGGGGAGCGATGCGGATGAGAAGCATGGGGATGATGATAGCGAGGAGGAGGGTGTTGATATTGAGGAGAAGGCTGCGCGGCAGATCATTGACGACAAGCGGTCGGAAGAGAGCAATGTAGCGCAGGAGAAGGACAAGAAGGTGGATGATCTGGCGGATGTGTTGGCGAAGACGGAAATCAAGTAGGCTGCGCTTGGAGTGTTGTTGATCATTGGGAAGAGCATATTGTTTGATGAGATTGTGCATGCGAAGGAGATACCATAGACAGAGTTGAACACGTACATCCATATCACGGTCGACACTTTACCAGCTCTTGTTTCTTTGATTTTGGATATTTTGACTTCGCTCACACACTACCAAAGTAGCTACTCATCTAGTCATACATGCGGGTATCGTATCGTTATCATCGTCTCCACATCATCTTCCCAGTGCTCCCTACTCTCAAGCATGTCTCCGTCCCCCTCCCCAGCCTAAGCAGTAGGCTGGCTGTTCTCGCTCTTGTGCAGGCTCACCTGCGAGAGCTTGGCCGCAATCTCAACCGACGGCTCCTTGCGGTGCTTGTACTCCTCCTGCGAGCCACGAGCCGTATTAGTCTGATCGCTCAGCGAAGCCTCGCGCTTCTGCGACACAAACGACGGCGCAAGCGGCGTCAAGCTGCTCTTCTCCGTCGGGCTATCCGCACGCGCCTCGCTCTGCTCGACCTTGGGCTTCACAGCGGCCTCGACCTCACGAAGACTAGACTCCTTGTCGCGATGAGCCTGCTCCTGGGGCGTAGTATACAGGCTGCTTGCGCGTGAACGGGGAGTGGGGCTCGAGCCGCTACTGAGTGAGAGCTGGCGCTCGCGCTTCGCAGCGACGGACTGAGCGATAGACGTGATGCCGCCCTTCTCCGTGTGGCCGTGGGCGCGCGCCTCTAGCGAGTGCAGGTGGTTAGCCTCCTCGATGGTGACGGTGCCTTCGGCGACTTTGGGCTCGATCTTAGCGATTTCCTCTTGCAGCTCGAGTTCCAGCTCTGGGTGCGGGGCGTTGGTGTGGCCGACTGCTTTCTGCATTTCTAGTACAGGGTCAGCTGGAGCTGATCGTGTTGTACGTGGATCTTGACTTACTGCTCACGATGGCCTGCGCGGTCCTGAGCACTTCGGTCGAGACGTCATCGGGGTTTTGGTCTACGGCGATGCTGAGGTCGTTGACGACGGTGAGGAGAGACGTGTGAGGAGCTTGGCCGAGACGCGGGTCGACTTCGTGGAGGAGCTCGTTGGCGGTGGCATACGCTTCGACGGCGGAGATGACCTTTGCAGTGCGCAAGTCACCTACCACAGCGTTCTCGGAGAATCGGCGAGCATCTTCGGTGGTGATGCTGGCAGGGTCATTGCGGAGCTTGTTGAGGATGGCCTGGAGAATGGGCTCGAAGTAGTTGGTGCTGGTCTTTTCCTCCACCGTGTTAACGCTGGATTTTGGAGTCGTCATGTCGGATGTGTGGGACATCTTGTTGATTATTTAGTGTCGTTGTCGAAGTGTAGTCGTGGCTGGCGTGAAGACAGTGTTGAGTGGGTTGAGGAGTGAAGTGAGATCGCTGAGATGGTTGCAAACTGCGTGCGATTTGCGCGTCGCTGCACTGCACCGTAATGACGTTTTGTTTGTTTGGCCGTACTCGTGAAAGGGAAGGTGCAAACGCATGAGGCCGCCTTCCCTCCCCTCTCCGTCTCATGCTGAAGATTCCCGAAATTCTTGAAATCATCAGAATGCCTTGATTACACCGTAGCAACTTCAAATGTTCGAATAGAGTCTTTATTTACCAATATGCAAATGAGATCGATTGCTGAATCATCCTCGTCATCCATAGCTCTTTCTGGAGACTTTGCTTCACTTGAAGAGACCACTTGGGAACTTATAAAGCAGGCCCGAAGAATGTTGGCAAGAACCACACGGGCAGATCAAAACCTACATTCCGGAGCAACAAAAAGGAAGAAGTAAGAGATCGAGTCTCTTTGAAGCAAGTGTCTTTTTTGGACACTATTGAAGATTGCCCGACGGCCATTGGGTAGCAATACTCGACACGCAGCTCTTTCTATACTATGGCGACACATGCTGCTGCGCTCCAAAGGTTTCTGTCACGTGCTGCTGGAAGGTACATTAGTCATGATGGATACTTAAGTTTTTAACGAGTCGTTGAAAGATGACATGGTGGTTGTAGATTGTTGTAGAAAGATGAGCAGAGGACGCCCAGGGCAGGCTACGTCCGAAAGTGGGTAAGATCTTCTCGTTCGCCGCGTGTTCGCGTCAACTCTGCAACTCTGGCCAACTCACTCTCCATCTCTAGCAACGGCTGTAATATACTACCTTTCGCATAATCGATGCGCCTGTACATTTGGGCTACACATGCTATAACGTTGACGATGATGCACCATCAGCTAACCATCAGCACACAAACAACTGCGCTCAAACGGCCTGTCAGCCGGCCCAACGCGAACGTTGCGCCGTTTGACCAGTAGCATCGCGACACACAGATCGATAGAGGCAACACGCTCACGCCTGCGGGAATTTTGATGCTCTTGGCGCGTCAGGCGTACACCGTTTCAGACTTGTCCGAGCTTGGAAATACCAACTCCAACTTGATGTCGTCTCAACCTGAGGCCAGACAAGCAAACACCCGACGATGTCCGTCATGTCATTCGTTCCTGAGGAAGCCCGAAGAGCCGTTTGTCCGCCTCATCGGAAGTTCCCGAGATCGCTGTCGTTCACTCGAAACATGTTCTTGGCTGCAAACCGTGACAGGCCTGGCGCATAACGATGCCACCGCTTTGCTTTTCGACCCCGAGGTCGAGCTTTGCAACATAGCAGATTTTGCTGGCTCCAATCCGCCGTGGCGATGGAGATGCATGGTAAAACCTAATGTAAACATGCTCGTGATCAGAGCATGGTACTCTCAGGTTCGCATCAGGTGTAAAGTAGCAACTCCACAACTGACAACGCCTCCCAACCACTGGCCTGGTGTATCAGATCAACGTCAAACATGTGTCTCCAGAAACGCCCTGTCATACCCGACGGGAGGTGGGCCCTTCTGGAACTGACAGCAGGATGCCGTGTTGGTTTACGTCAAAAGAATAAGAGCTGTCGAACCAGCCTCAGGTATCTTGCACTCACTTTCGCTGTTCGTTTTCGATTCTCCATTCTTTAGTGTTTGCTCTGTATTGGCCCGGTGCCATCAACTTACCATATTACCGGCGCCGGTCGCGAGACTTATACTACTTTTAATTACACGGCAATACCATCATGTCGGCACAATCATGCCCTGTCAGCGGCCAGAGCGGGTCTGTCTGCCCTTCTGGTCGTATGGGTCCACGAGGATGTGCCTTCTCAGGATTCCAGCCCAACTCTGGAGCTATCACATACTATCCAGATGTACGTTATATCAACAACGAAGTTCTTGGACATGGCGCTAATGACAGCAGAATTATGAAGACCCAAGCGCGCTTCACGACAAAGAACGCAGGGCTTTGAACGAAGTGCTCATGCCACAAGCTCCAGCACGATCAATCACAAAAGGTCTCAAGAACGCAGACGCTCTGCAGCCAGAAGATGACGACCTTCTCGCATTTGCACTAGGCGCACCGGCGCGAAGGGTTCTGACAAGAGCGGAAGAAATCGGGCCCAAGACAGGATGGAAGGACGGCTATCTTTCATCGACCTACGGATTCCTCCCGCCCGACCCATCAGATGCACCAGTCGCACTTCGAGCATCACCCGGCCGTGTGTGGTCGGACCTCTGCGAACGCATGCCTGGGGTGGTTGCGCGTGGTAACATGCGCAATTCAATCCTGCAATTACCTTTGGTTTACGGCACTCCCGATGTTATTCCAGATCGGGCTCTATGGGCTGCTACCGTGTGCCTTGGCATATTAGCCAGCGTGTATAGATACGAAGAGGTCAACGACGGTCACGAAGGCGTCAGTTTCATTGCGCCGCAATCTGCTTTCACAAACATCCATGGCGACGACGATGAAGAGGAGGAGACCAAGGGGATCCCAAGAAACATCGCGATACCACTCCGACAAGTATGCACTCGCATGGGCAGAGCACTTCCACATTTGACTCAGTTCGACGTTTCGATCTACAACTACAAGCTGCGGGACCCAACGAGTGTTCAACCATACGCCGTCCGTACTGAGAACATGGATCTCCGATGGCCAGTTTTCAATGATCGCGGCGAAGCCATGTTCTTACAGTGCATGGCCGAAGTACATGGCTGCTTTCAAACAGGCGTTGAGACTATCGTTCGCTGTCAGGAGGCTGTCATGGTCCGCGACTCCGAGACGCTGCTACGACACATGGTGGCCCTGAAGGAGCTCATCGACCAATTACCTTATGTGTTCCATAAAATCAGTGTCAATCCGAACGCGGGCGAGCAATTCGCGAATCCTGTCGAATGGGGCCAGCGATACGCAAAGTTCTCGGCTCCTCTTTCCAAGCGCGTACCTGCCCTCTCTGGACTGGCGCTTCCTCTCTTTCTCCTTATGGATGCATTCATCGGACGAACGAACTATACATCCTTCCTCGGCGTCGAAGCAGTTCATCTCAGAAGATGGCTCCCACTCAACATCCGGGCCTTCATTACGGCGATCGAGCAGCACTACCGCATCCCAGAATATGTGAAGGCAAGCGGGGATGGACGCCTTGAAGGTGTCTTGGAGGGCATCATAGAGTCGTACGCCGGTGAAAGAGGCTTCATGGGAACGCATCGATACAAGGTCTACGGCTTCTTGGAGGTAGTCGCCAAGACAGGACGCACTGAAACCAATGGGAATTCAGGTGCCGGTGATGCGGACGGGCGACCATGGGAGGAAGTACACCACACTCTCTCTGACTCCATGAAGGAGAGACTGGCTCCTTACCGGGGCGACGTGAAGGTGGAACCTCAGCAGATGCGAGGTAGTTTCGAGGAGTGCCGCTTCCAAGCCAGGATCCTCGACAGACAGACCATTGATCTTGACCCATCTCGGACTACTGGTCTGGTCACCTTGGATGTGGCTGGTACTGGCATCACTTACATGCCAGGCGACCGGCTCGCAGTCATGCCAGCCAATGCGTCCTATGAGGTGGCGAAGGTCGTTGCAGCTCTTGGACTTGAATCAGTGTTGGATGCACCGGTACCTGTTGAGCATGGCTCCGTCTGGGCACGCTTTTCCACGCATATGGAACACGTGTCTAGAACGCCAGGTATGGGACTGACCGTCCGCGACGTCTTGAAAAGGGGCCACCTGGCACCTTTAACCAAGGAAGTGGTTGTCAACGTACACCAAGCACTTCGAGCCTCATCGAGAAGCACTATGAAGATTCTCTCATCGGAAGAGTGGCCAGTCAAGGGTAGCCTAGGCGATCTCCTCCAGCTTGCAATCTCAGACGCGCCACAAGATCTGTGGGATCGCGCTTTTGATCTCGAGAACCTGGCCTGGTTACCCAAGCTCGTCAGTCTTGAAGTACCGCGCACATACTCCATCAGCAACTCGTCCGCTGAGCTACTACCAAGCACGATCGACCTCACAGTCTCACGCACCGAGGCTACCCGTGATCCCATTTTTGACGTTGTGCAGCCAGCCTTGCCATTGTATGGAGTTGCAAGCGGCTTCTTAAACCCTGCGGCGAACACTCTGGACTTTCCCTCCGACCCCGCAGACGATGATGGTGTGCTGATTGGCGTGTCACGACCCCTCCAATTCCAGCTTCCGCCGTCTACCACAGTGCCTGTTGCCATGTTCGCAGGTGGTTCGGGTATCGCGCCTTTCCGAGGCTTCTGGCAGAAACGCATCCAATCAGGCATTGGCCGTAACATACTGTTCCTCGGCGTGCAGTCGCGAGAAAAGCTGTTGTACGAGGCTGAGATGCGCGATCTTGTTCAAGAAGGGTCTTTGGAACTCTACACGGCTTTCTCGCGAGACACTCATGGTTTGGCGTACGATCCGATTATGCGAGGTTTGAGAGAGCAAGAAACGTCCCGCCGATACCTCGACGCCACCATCATCGATCAGGGCCGACTTGTTTCGGAGCTCGTCATGTCAAAGAGTCAAGGTGGCCTTGGAGGCCATCTCTACATCTGTGGCTCGGTGGCCATCTACGAGACAATTAGTAAGTGAATACGTATCAAGACATGCGGATCAGACTACTGACTTCTTAATTTTGCAGTGTCTGGTATTAGGCAAGCCATATACAAGTATCAAGCTTCGACCCACGCTACCGCGGACTCGCTGCTCGCCATCGCGTTTGCCGAACGACGATTCATGCTAGACATCTTCACGAGTCCGAAGCCAGTCCCTTCGTCAACACCAACGATCCCAATGTCCAAATTAGCCGCAAACACGGGACACAGGAAGGGCTCAAGAATGTGGATTGGTGTTCATGGCGGTGTGTACGATGTCACAGACTTTCTACCAATGCATCCTGGCGGTACACTCATCGTCGCCGCTAGCGCAGGATTGGATGCCACGAAGACTTTCCAAGAACTAGCTCACGATACCAATCCCGAAGTGTCGTCACTCCTCTCTCGATACTTTATTGGACATCTGGGACTGAAGCCACAGACTGGTAGTGCAGAGATTAGCCAGCTTTACGACATGTGGTATCAATATCTGCGCACCAGCATCGAAAGTTTGACTACTCTCCATTTCGAGACCACTACCATCTTGGAAGATTCGAAGGTATGGTTCTCTGGTGGTATGTTGAACATCGGCGGTGTGAGAAAGTTCTATCAGTTCCAGTCGCGACTGATGCAGAACGGCTTCTCGTCCTTGTTTGGCGCAAAGCTTCAGGAGATATACCTCAAGATCTCATACTCCCTTGCGAGCGCAGTCACACCCGACGTACGACTACCAGATGTCATCGGTGCCATAACGCGCGCACAGTCTGGTTGCAATGCGGCCAAGGCGATGCGCGAGATCTCCGAGATTGGTCAGTTTGTCAGTAATCATGCTCAATCTGCGCGCTTCCATGAGAACGGCATACTCAAGTATGCCCACGCGGTCACCGAATTGGACGTCAAATTCCTCGAGCAGGTTAGGGACGAGGCCGCACAGGGTATGGATGCCTTCGACGAGGTCGCCTCCATGGACGATATGACGGGTACCAAACAGGTAAGCTGCAGCGTCGTAAATCAGGTGTTGATTTGGCTAATCTTGTTGTAGCTAAAACTTGCTTCGTTTCTTCTGACCTTACTCGAGCGTATTGCTGCACGGCTCGAAGCGTACTATGCAACCCTGGCGCAGGAGTCGATTTACCGCCCCGAGATCGAAAATAACCCAGCACGGACGCGTTGGCAGAATGTCCGCCGCAAGATCATGGACGGATCCTTCTTCATCCTGGCGAGGCCGGCATCGCTTTCTGACAGTGCTGACTTTACATCTGACTCACAACCTCGCTTTGGACCGAATCAAGCCCACGTGGACTTTGCACAAATCTTTGCTAGTACCCAGGAAACGCTTCAAACCAATCCACAAAGCCAGATGACCCAGAATGAGAACGACACTTTGCAACCAAAACGTCTCGCTGAGATCCACACAGCTCGTGCCGCCGAGAATGCACAAGCGCCTAGTAGCTTTGAGACACAGCAACAGCAAGACGCATTGAAGAGGATGTCCAATTTCGTCAACGCAAACATGTCTAGTATCCGAAGACTCAGCCGACTGCCCACAAACTACGATATTAACGACGTCATGGCTGCTTACGAAAACGCGATGGCACGAACAACCTCACGAACAGCCACTGCCTCGCGAGCTGCCTCGCGGACTGCGTCACCAGCTCTGACCACTCGCAGCCATCACAAAGCGCCGAGCTCTGTCTCCAATGGTAGTCAGCAAGGTATTCGCACAAGGCAAAATACCCCACCGTTGCCAGCACCACAGGCCCTTCGCTTCAATAGCCGTACACCCACTCTAGAGAGCAACATCCCGCTACATTACCGCCAGACTCCACTCCCTGCACTCAACACACAGGTGGAAATGATTTATCGACAGACTCCGCTCCCCGCACTCCCGACACAGCACGAGATGGTACCCTCCCAGATGTACTCGATGCCACCCAATGCCATAGTCGAGAGTCCGGTCTCTGCGTTCAACGTAGCAGTGGCCCATCTGACCCGCCGACAACCACCACGGACTGGGACTCCACTGCCTGCCAATCCGCGGGCATCTCTGGCTGTGACTCAGAGGCGACAGATGAGCGGCGACCAACCGCCGATCCCGAATTTGATGGCTGGCCTACGAGACTTGAAAATGGCGGCGAGTGTGAATGGAGACGCGAATCTGATGAAATTTCAGCAGATGCAGGCTAGAGTATCGTAGAGTTTGTGTTATGAGTTTTGATGATTGTTATGAGTATCTCATAGAACGTTTTGTATGCGATTTTGGGATGTAATGAATATAGATTTTGTTCAATGTATAGAGTTATTCAGGCGATACAGCTTTCGGATGGTTTGGTGAACACGCACATGTATGTCGAATGACTTAACTTACTAGCTGGGTAGATACGGGCTCGAGAAGCATAGGTTGAGAAGGATGTTCATGACGAAACGTGTTTTCGTCTTTCTTGTGGTAATCACTGATGAGGTAGCAAAAGCTGATCAGGGCCCGCAACACTACTCGCAAGCAAAGCAAGGATCGAAACATTGCTATCGTCTTCACAAATTACTGGAATGCACAGTTTTCGGACGAAGAAAATCTATTATTAAGTACGAGAAAGCTCAACGTCCTTGGAAGTTCCCTGCTTTACAAGTAGATGTAGCACATTGGTCCCTCAGTCGTTGACATCAGATCCGCCATCTTGACCGGTGGCCCCGCAGCGTAACCAAGTTCGACAACGGTGTCAAGCGTTGTGTTTGCGGAAGGGATCTGGTTCAGGAATGTACCAGTGCCCGAGATTCCCTTTTCGCCTTGGCGTGTGTCTCTGTCGAGCTGCTGCCAGATCCACCAGGTTCGGTCGATCATGCCGTGGTGAAGGTAGAACAGCGGATCACCGGGGGAGACGAAGAGATCACGGCCTGGGTCGCCGCCCATTGAGTAGTGGCCTGGAAGAATGTATTAGCCATATGTTTTGAACTTGACCGGATTGACATTGACTTACCACCACCGTGTACACCAATCTCCCCAGAGCCTGGAATACCTTGCATGGTCATCTGGAAGCCCCAGATGTCCGTCGTCTTCAGAATCAGGTCGATGACAGCACGTGCGGTCGCCCAGCGCTTGTTGGCGTAGTCGGTCAAATCACGCTTCAAGCATCGCGGGTTGTATGTGAGACCGGATCCAGGACCCATGCCAACTGTGGTTCCGTCCGTAAGCTGAAGGGCAGTCGGACCAAGGTTGACCTTCATGTCCTTGAAAGGACCGCTCTTGACACAGCCTCCACCTGTACCAGGTGGCACGAGAATGTCAGGCAGGCCGTTACCACCGATGACGACATTTCCACGGCCGGGAATGAACTCTCCGTTGCCTGACATCGAGGAGTCAGATCCATCAAGCATGGGCGACTTCTCAAGACCGGTGGATGCAGTCTTGGTCCAGTCCCAGTAGGGTTGGTAGCCCTGGTACCCACACTCGTTGCGAAGAGCTTGCTCGTATTGCCATGTGAAGTACCGATGCCACGCCAGGAAGGTGCCAGTGTAATGAATTGTCAGAGTCTGGTTGATATGGGTGGCTACCCAATCATCAAAACGGGACTTCGCTCCCGGAACAAGCGAGGCTGGCGTCTTTGCCTGTTTCTTCTGCAGGCATTTGACGGCGTCGGTGTAGGATTTGCGCTCCTTTACGGAAAGGGAACCCCATTCTCTGCGTACGGCCACATCTACGGAAGGAGAAGGTGCCAAGTTAGTATCCGTCACATGTGAAGTCCGTACAAGTGCACTTACTGTATATGTTGCAGCTGCCACGCTTCGATGCGGCGTCTTCCAACGTAGCATTCACCTGTTCTTGGGCGAATTGAGCAAGTTGAGCAATTTGCTCGGAGGCGGCGGCGTCATCGGCTGAAACAGATGATGACTGAGCAGCCGGGAGTGCGTACGAAAGCCTCCCAGCAAAGAGGGCAAGTGCCACGTGAGAGTTGAGGCGCATCGTGTCGTTGGGCTCGGAAGACGTTTCAGAATTGCGGAAGCAGTGAAGGCGGCGGGTAGCAATGCAGGGTGCTGAACTCTAATCGAAAGCTTACGAACGTTATGGGAAACTCGCCTGCATATGTAGGAGCAGAACGCACAACCGCAGCTCCTTTGCAGGCTTTGATTTCTTGACTGCCGGGTTCAGTGGCGGATAGAGCTGTCGCGATTAAGGGTGAGTTACCATGGAATCGGCGTGGTCAATAGCAGCAAGGCCCACATTCCCACATGGTACATGGAAGCTAGAGTACACTAACCATCTGTACTTTTCTTCAGGTCAGCACTCGCCACGTGCTGACACCTAGAACATTCGTCGATCCTTGCATGTGTGCATGATGCTCCATTTGCAGTGCTCAGTTCCCTTGAGGCGCAGTTTGCGCCGTGGCGCTAGTCTGGAAGTGCGTAGGTACCCGCGCGAGGTCGACATTGTAATGCATTGGAGTGCGGAATGAAAGTGCCGACACGGGACGTAGGTATGGGACAAAGATAGTCACTATTCTTCGAGATTAGCTGATGAGCCTCAATCGCAAACACTTCCCAACGTTCCCAATATCGGGATTACATCGGACATCCTTTGGCTGTGGGCAAACGTATAGCGATTCGCCCACTCGGCCAGACTTTGTAGATCACGCACGTGGATGAACACTAGCACAGCCGTGACAAACTAGATCTTCTGCTCATCACTTGCAAATGCCGGGCAAGTTGGGGAGCATGAATCAGTCGAGAACTCGGACCGCCAAGTTGACCCTCATTATCGAAGTGACCTCCACTCCTTCTCTTCTGGTAAAATCCAATATGATAGAGATGTCTTTGAGTCAGAGCATGGTGCTCGCATCTTGCATGTGAAGCCGCTCACGAGTCACGCCAACAGCAAAGCACTGCCATGCACGTGCAGCACCTCGGCTGGGTGGCTGCATGCATGCGTGAAGACTCTGGAAGGTGACCGACGCATTCTCCAGCTGTTTGCAGAAGGTGAAGTCCGATGTTGCAGGCGTTCATGTCCGCCCACGGACCAGATAGGTATGGAGGTAGATCAGGGACGCCCGTGACGCTCGTGTTCTTGACTCGGAAATTATTGATGCCACGGGCACCCTCAATGCAGGCAAAAGCCTCGGTAACGCGGACTTCATGCGGACGATGGTTTGTGGTGAAAATTGCAGGTGCGTCCTGCATCGCGCGTCGTCTAAATTATTGCGCAAAGCAATGCCCCACAGTGACAGCGGGTGGCTAGTCTATCTATCCGCGACCCGCGAACCCACTCTCATTGGCTACGCACCCGCTTCGCCGCCCGTTTGCCTGTCTCAGTCTCCACTTCCTAGCCGAACAAAACCTTTTGCGACTTGCAACCTCAACTCCCACCGGCTGAATATGTCAAAATCGTTCTTGTTGGTCCATCCGCCTCCGGATCTATCCTTGACCTAAAGCCACAACCACAGTTCAAGTTTAGCCATCGACTAGCTTACAGCTCGCTTGTTCAACGGCATGGTGCTTCGCGTTCCTGTTGGCGGATGTCAGCGCACGCCGCGGATCTACCCTTCTTCTGGCAGTTTCCCTTACGTTCGGGACCCGAGATGAGCGATTGGATGGAGATGGATGGAGTGCGACCGGGAATGTGTCGATTGAGTGGTTAGTTTGCGGACCTTGTCTATATAATCGAATCCTAGATTAATACAATTAGAGGCAGTGATAACGTCTCCTTTTCGACGCAGTATTGCCCCAGCCTAGAATTTCAAACTTGTATCAATTGCGTTCTGTCGTCGAACGCCTCGTCGTTGAACGCCTCCTCGAACGTCTCCTCGTCAAACGCCTCCGCACTCTAGCTTCGCTTGTCCATATGTCATTATCCACACCTAGGTACCGAAGGGGCGCTGGCCCCGAAACTTTATGTCAAAGCTAGAATGCATCACGTTTCCACCATGGCCAGCATAGCGGGGAATGCACCGCGACTTTAGCCAGTCGCTTTGCTCTGGCTGACGAACCTCGCCTGTTACACGAAGAGCCTCGTTTGTCACAGATCGCTTGCTTGAAATTCGGGCGCACATTAAGTTTCAATTTCTGCCGCAGACTTGTATGAATAGGGACATGGGTTCCGCATTGGATCTTGAGTGTGCTGTAGAGGAGACTAACCTACTTATGCGGTAGAATTGACCGATGAACTTTGGATACGATGTATCTACCTAGGTAGTGTGGCGATTGGTGATTCAAAGGGAGCTCCACAGTGTCATTTTAGGCTGGCCTATCCGGCCCAAATCTCACATCTATATCGAGCAAGAACATATACATACCAGGACATCTGCGGTTCCCCACTGTGTAGGCCTTCCTGTGTGCACATCATATTTCACCAACCTCCAAAATGCAGATCCTTGGGCAACGTGCGGACATGCCTATGCGCCCGGACGAACACCAGGGTCCAGTGATACGTACGTGTGTATGATCCAACTGCTGTTTGAAAGACACTGACCTTGTGTTCCTGTGTCTTGTAGTCGGTGCCACATTGACGGTGACTATCGCGGCCTTGATCACCACAATCGCGAGACTGTATGTCAGACTGAGAATGATCAGAAATGTTGGCTGGGATGTGAGTAGCCTCAAATTTGGCTTGATATAACACTGACGGTGTTGTCAAAGGACTACGTAATGACTACGACGATGCTCCTGGTATGATTAGACTCATGAGGGCGACTTCTGACACTAGTCACTTATGTTTCTACAGTGTATAACCGGCCAAGGAATCATTATTCCAGAGGTTTATTACGGCGCAGGACGGCATATCGAATACATCGATCCCATTGACTTCGGGAAAGGCACTAAACTCAACTTCATCACACAGCCACTTTATCTCTTCGCCATATGCTTCGTTAAGCTCTCGGTCGGGTTCTTCTTGCTGCGTATCGCCGTTGAGAAATTCTACCGAAATATCATAATCTCCATCATGAGTAAGTTGATCTGTACTCTCCAAGATGCATCGCAACTGACGCATCAACAGCATTCATGGGATTTTATACGATAGGGTGTTTCTTCACACTAGTGCTTCAGTGTACGGATCTCCGAATACTATGGTCAGCCCCTGGAGCCGTACCTGGTACCTGTTGGACGCCACATACGCTCAAGAGCTTGAGTTACACAAATCAAGCGCTGAACATCGCTACGGACATAGCTTTTTCGGTCGCCATCCCAGTACTGTAGCTCTCCAGACGTCCACGTCACTCAGCTAACCTTCTTTAGATACCCATGATTATGGCTATCCAAATGAATCGTCGTCAAAAAGCATCGCTCATTTGTATCCTTGGTCTTGGCATCTTCGCGACTGCCGCCGCTGTCGTTAAACTCTACTTTATAACAAGCTACGGAAAAACTGGCGACTGGCTATGGGACTCGCGGGATTTGACTATCTGGACTGTTGTTGAGTGCAATGTCGGTATCATCGCTGGCAACCTGCCGTGCCTCAAACCGATTTTCCGCACCGTTCTCGGATCTACCTACGGCCGTGGCTCACGAAAGACGTCAGAAAATTACCTCTCCAAACCATATGGTGCAGGCTCGAAGAATCGCTCGATCCCGAAGAAATATGCATCACTCTCCTCAGACAAGGGAGCCGCCAATGGAGAGTTTGAGGGTTACGGCAAGACGCGCGAAGCATATATGCTTACGACAATCGGCGCGAAAAGGCAAAGCGGGGGCGAGGGCACTCGAACTTCTTCGTCTGGGAGAAGCTCACCCCTCCCCGGCAAGGAGAGCTCAGAAAGTGTCGCAAGACTGAATAACGCTGGGACGAAGGGGCGAGGAGATATAACAGTTACAACGAAGGTGGACGTCAGTGATTATGTTGACTCACGGCAGTTCTACGGGAACGGTAGGACAGCGAAGGCCATGGTCTAAGTATGTGGTGATGTAATGATACCCAATGTGTATAATGTTTATACTTTCGACTTGTGGTGTTACGCCACCACTTCGCTTCACTCCACATTTCCTGAAGCTGAAAATGCGATGTGCAAGTCTAGTCTCAGCACTCGGGTGATCTGGATGTATACCAGGTATAATGCGACTCTCTATCACGTCAAATTGAGAGACTCCCACTTTTCATCAAGGTCATCCGTCCTCGAATCTGGGCGCGTATCCTCATCTGGCCGCACAACGCCCGAAAAGGGTGTGCCTGAAACCGACGAGGCGGTTCTATCGATAAAGCAAAGCAAGAAATGCTAACAAGATCATCTCCAATGAGGGTGTGCTGTCTTCGACGCCGCCCCTGCGTCAACCAATCGGAAGCACGCTCCTCAACACCAGTGTCTCACGGCGCCGCATGAGCACAGCGCGTGAACACCTGTTTCGTCCCCACCACTCCACACAGATTGTTTTTGTTCAGCCACACCAGATCGTTCCGACGCGTCGCGATAGGTATAAGGCGATGTGGGCACTGAAGAGCGGTGTACGCCCTCGCAAAGCTTTTTCGACATCATGACGAGCACCCGAGGTTACGATGGGACGATGCTTATGGCGTGTCTTTTGTTTGTTGTGTTGATGGTGCGGTCTGTCAGCATGTGCACGTTTGTTTTCTTGTCAGTCAATTTGAACATCTTTCGCGTGGCTGCGTGTCAAGTGCAGGTCAAGGGTGTTGCAGCTCCTTTCTCAGCTCGATCTCGCAATGACAGACCAGGTCTCGTCCGACGGGAGAGTGCAAACGGTGGGTCAAAGAGTCCAAGCAACCGTAAGTTGTAGGTCAAGATGGCCTAATCTTTGACTGACGCAACTGTTCAGCCTCACAAGCACCAAAAGGCACCCCACCAGGGAACCCAACTCGGAGGCTCGACGTAAACTCATATCCTCCACCATACTCATTCAATCCACCAACACCTGAGATCAAGGGCCCGGAACCAGGAAGTATCGTCGAGCTGTACGAAAACATCATGGCTTCGGATACGCAGACGATCCAGGTACAGCAACGGACCATGGCTGCACAGCAGGAGATCATCCGCTCTCAAGCGCAGATGATACTCAAGCTGCGACACGTACTGGAAGAGCAGGATCGCCGCGTCGAAGAGCTGGATGAGGCGGCGAGAAGCTTGAGATTACGGAGATCTGGCGTAAACGTTGCGCCGCGATCCAGGAGCTCTTGAACCTCTAGGACAGTCAGTCAGCCGACGACGTGTTGCTTTAACTGCAGGGGTGTCGACTTGGCGACCAAATTCGCACAACTCATGGCAAGAGATATCGCAGCTCGGATCCGCTCAGGTCATTGCGCGCCTATAGACCGTTGAGCGTGGTGGAGCTGCGTCTAGATGTCACTTCTCGATGCGTCAAGTGCGCACGCGCGCCTTCCTCTAGACAAGTTGGCCCCCTCAATTCATCTCACTCGACATACACGAAGCAGCCATCGCAGGCCCGACAAGATGGCACCCTCGCTTCGCAAGAGCTTGAGACAAAAGACCAAAGCCAGCGCCAAAACCGCCGAAAAGGTAGGCTATACGCGTCGCCCTCGAGCCCCACCATCTCGCAAGCAGCGCTACACACGCAACAAAGGTCTTGTCAGCATGAAGCCACCCAAGGCCCTGCAGAACATGTGAGTGAATCGGCGACCGAAAGCAGTGCATTCATTGACTTGTACAGCTCCATTGCGAACTCCACGAACTCGCCACTGCTTCAGCTCCCTGCTGAGACCAGAACCATGATCTTCAAGTATGCAGTCCGACCCACCTACGGATGGATTGGCCTCTACTTCAACCGTCAGAACCTCATTTCTCGCAGCCACAGTTCTGTGCAGGGCCACAAGAGCGAGCTCAAAGACATCGCTGTCCATTTGCCAGTTGTCTGTCGTCAAGTCTACGCTGAGACTGTGACTTTGATCTACTCACACAACTGCTTCGCCTTTCAGAGCGAGTCGTCCATGAAGCTGTGGCTCGATAAGCGTCTGCTTGCACAGCGCGAGGCTATTCGCTGGATGATGCTTCCTTGCTTTGTCTACGAGCATAGAGTGTACGATGGTAACGACTGGGAGTGGAAGTACGAGACGGAGGATGTCGCAGACCGCATGAGGAAGATATGCCCGAACTTGATCGAGATGGAAGAAGATGATTGGCTCGATGAGTGTATCTACCTCCGCGATTACCAGGACCGTGGAGCAGATCCGAGCTCCGGCGATGAGAACCCGTACGAGCGCGAATGACTGAGAAGAGCAGATGGGTCGTGGTGCATGACTGTCACTCAGCATGTTGTAGTCTCCAAGAGGCCTATAAGCTATCAAGAGACTAATCTCCATATCCCCCCACTCCCCGCCGTCTGCCAAACATTCCCACTCCGATCTCCCACCATACCAGCTATGCTCTTCCCACCGTCCAACTGCTCCCATACCCACTGCGTGCCCGTATATCGCCACAACGTGCCGTCTCCATGCTTACTGTACACATACTCACCGACCGCATGTATCGCCACGCTGCCCGCATCCTCAATAACCTGCCAATAGTACTCTTTCATATTGAGAAACACTACCTTGCCATCAGTCTGCAGCTTGTAAAAGTCGTCGCCGCCCACCGCAATGGCTGCATTCGCGCTATTGATATCGACGAGTTGCCACGAGCCGCTTGAGTGCGGCCACGTTGAGCGAATGAGATCGCCAGTATTGAGTAGGTTCCAAAGCGTCTTGCTGTCCGTGATGGCGATCTGCTTGGATACGGAAGCCGTGGGCTGCTCGACGCTGACCCAGGATGACCCAGAGCCACTCCAGCGCGACACCCAGCCATCTTTCCGTCGTGCGTAAAGCTGATCCGCGCCAGCGACGATGTCAATCACATTTTCGGATGCCGCGCCGATGAAGGCCCAGATTTCGCCGTTGCCGTTCCACTGATAAGTGCTGCCGTCGTAGTGGCGCTGGAACAGTCTGCCTGAAGACCCAGCGATTTGTGCGGTGTCAGGATTGTTGTCGGCGCTTATCCAGGCGTTGTTTGTGTATCGCAAGATCTGTCCGTTCGAGCGCATTTGGTACAGCCCGTCGATTGCAGACGACGCAGATGAGCTTGATGTGACCTGTATCATACTCCTCGTGGCGGCGTTAGCATCAATGCGGCTCCATTGAGGATTCTTCCACCCGTAGATGTTATGCACGCCCATCTTGTCGTCCGCGTGCAACGGACGAATGTAGCCACCAAAGTAGGCGAACATGACCGCTTTTTCAACGGCGCTGTGGCTGAGACCCAAGGCATGGCCGATCTCGTGTACTGCTGTGTAGCTGAAGAGACGATCGTCGCTCCAGGCGTAGTCGTCGTTGAAGGTAACGTTGATGTTGCCAGACTGTAGTGAAACACCATCCGATACCATGGTCGTGAAGCCATAGCGAGTGTCATCTCGCCCGAGAGATTTGAACAGGATGTAGATGTCTGCTTTCGCGTTGGAGGCGGCTTGCTGGAACATGACCGGTACATGGCTCATCCACTGCGCGAAGGCATTGCTATAACATGTCAGCTTCGATCAATTCTTACACCGAGGGTTAGATGGCAGGATTGTGGTCCTCATTTTAGACCCACTCTGGCCCACAAATTATCCTCGAGAATGAGCAGAAAAAGACTGACCTGACAGTAGACTGCTGCACTGCTTGAGATACATCGTTGGAGTAGCTCACGAAGCGCCAAGTCAGTGTAGTCATCGGCCACTTCGAGCCCCAAAGAACGTATCGCTTGTGCAGATCCGGCGGCGCTTCTGCGGCTGAAGCATTGTACGGCTCTTCCACTCCGCAACGAGGCTTGGTCATGATGTTCATCATTTTGTCGCTGAAGACGCCATCAACCGGCTCTTTCAGCGCCTTTTGTATCTTGCGGATGGCTCGTGGGAGATCCTTGTCAGCCACCGTAGTGTTAGGCTTAAGCCAGCCATATGCTTTGTAGAAGTCGTTGACGTGCTCAGAATGCCTCTTCTGGTCCGCAGTTGCAGATGGCTGTGTGGGACGTGTAGGTGAAACGCTTGGTATGATGGCGATGTTGTCTCTCGCGATGTGGGGGGTCCCAGTGGCGAAATAAGACGAGATGCACCCAAAGACCACCAGAAATATGAGTGGTGTCATGGTCGAAGTGCGACTTTTGAGATCGATATCCAAGATTCTTGGGCGAGAGAAAGCAGCCTTGGATCGATCAATCGCTCGCTGAGTGTGGGATGTGTTGCAAGCATGAGGCAGATATGCTGGATTGCAGTCCTACTGTCGTAGCGCATCGTATACCGATGGAGCATCAGCTGTAGAACAGTCCTTCAATTATTTACGGGACTATCTTCCGTCTCCAGAGCATTTCGGTTCAGAATTCATTCGATGTCCAGCTCATAAACAGAGGTCAGAGAGTGAACCGCACTTTCAGGCCGGAGGATGGTCAACTACGCTCCTTGCGTGATCCGTCTTAATGAGCGTGATATATACCTGCGAATAATAGGTACCTGGATGAGAAATTTCTTGGTTGACATTGATGCTGGTCTTTTAGTCATCGGTCGAATGCAGTCCATCCACGAGAGCATCCCTTACAGCGCCGCGTGCGTCGTCACATTACAGGATAAAAGTCAGGCGTGCACCCATCGTTTGAGGTCACATGTCTCTGGACTGGGGTGAGAAAGTTGTCTCTTGATATTGCACACCAGCGGCCCGTAGGCTTGCCATAACGAGATGCTTTAACGAGGATGATGTGCTCGCTATGAGTGGTGGCGATCAGTGTCTAGGAGATGGGGGCAATGTATATGTCCAGCCGTAGCAGTATCGTGCATATGCATGCCTACCCGTACCTACAGTACGCCTCATTTATCAGCCGCAGCTGTTGAACATTGCAGATTGCATCATCTTGCGGGAAGTTTGTCGAAGATGGTTCCTTTCAACTTGAAACTTCCAGAAGTTAAGATCTGCCGAGCTTTCAGCCGACTACGTATTTCTCCTCTTGTCCGTTGCCCAAGAAGTAAGGTGAGAGATTGGTCTTCACCTGAGACAAACAGAGCGTTCTGTGAGAGCCGCGCGATTCTTCGCGATCTTTCGCATTGCCACGGGATCAAGAAGTAGCTGCGACCAGCCCAGGCGCGTGCAGTCAGCTGACCAAAGGCCGTATTCGATATTGGAACACATCGTGTATCTGCAGTAATTGCGACCAACCTCACGTCCGCTGGCACGCCGGAGATTTGCGCAGCGATTGATATTAATGATTCGCGGCGTGCGTCACGAAGCGTCGATTACTTGTACGGTACAGTCTGGACGCCGCGATCGCTAATTGGAGCAATACAGAGTGCGAGAAGTGATCGGATCAAGCGTGCGATTTGGTAGTTGGGCGAGAGATACGTAGTGAGCAGCTTGGTCGACATTGGCGCTGAGCTGGAGAAAGAAGGAAGGAAGGAAGGAGAAGACGCGTCGAACGGAAGTAGCGCCTTTCCAAGTGCGAACTAGCTAGGTCACAACACATCTCAGTTCGACAACACCTAAAAGCCATCTCCTTTCCAATCCACATACAAGTCCACATTCGATCAAGGCAGGATAGTTAACGGTCATCTCTCGCATCCGCACAAACGCTCGGAACTACCAGAACAACACTCAGCACAAAAGTCACATATTCGTCCGTCCAAAGCCCCTAATGACACGCTCTTCATCTCAAGTATCCAGCGCCATCATCCCTTCCACTTCCTCGCCCACGCTCTCCTCTCACGTCTCACTTGCTCTCCAATCTCTATAGCAAAGATGTCTCTCGGCCAGATGTTCAACCCAACAATCTGTTCACGGTTCATTAGCATAATTATGTCTTATTCAACTTCAACTCGTTTTTGCTTGTATCACGACATCATCCAGTGTGGGAGGTAACCCGCAACGCCTAATCTTCACTTCATGGCGCTCACATTTTCGCAGTCGCGATACACATCACTTCTTCGCCCAGTGGCAGTTGTCAAGTGTCGAGTAAAGTGCACTATGCTCACCATATGAATGAAGCGGAGTTGCGAACCTGGGGTAATTTGCGGATGCAGAGATCCTGGCTGGAGGGGGTATATTGGAGGTGGTATAGGGTGGCTGGCGAGCTTCGAACTTCAAGATACTGCAGCTTAACTTAGGAGTGGTGATGCAAGACACGTAGTATGGGGTGAGCACTGAGAGTATTGGAAGAGCTATGTGTTGAAAAATGCATTTGTAGTTGCGATCGCGGCTGCATAGCGTGAAAAACCGCTTCCGTGTCGCCTTCATTCCATGCTATGCAACTTTCACCAATATCCATGTGTCGAAGAAAGAATTCCGTCTCGTGATCCGTAACGCCATCAATGCCCTTACAAGTTATGCGCTGCTTCCCACCCGTGAATGCCGAACCACCGAAGAATGCAACGCTGGAAGAAGAGAAAAGAAAAAGAGGTCCAAGGCCTTACCATTCGAACGCCCAAAGAGATTGTCGTGAAGCGTGCCGCGTCGAAAGGGACCTGCGACAATGTGAGCAATACCGTAAAGAGCATAGCAGCGAACACAATACCTCGAAGTACTCGCGCACTCAGACCCTATCCTCAACATTCTCCTCCTCAACCCCAGCCTCAGCCTTGGCCTCAGGCCTAAGCTCCTCCTCGCCATTCTCCTCAGCCTTTATCTTAGCTACCACCCGTCAGCACCCTACACACCAACAACCAGCACTTATCACTCACCCTCATCCTCCTTCGCCGCAGCCTTACTCTTCTTCTTCGGGCTCACTTCACCGCCATCGATCTCCTGCTTCTTAGCCACGCGCTTCCGCGGCGTAGCAACCTTCTTAGTCGGGCTCTCGGAGCCGTCCTCGGCGGCAGCGTCCTTGGATTTCTTGCCCTTGGCGGCAGGGGCCTTCTTGGGGGTGGGCATGGGCGTGCCGTCGGGGTTGGTCATGAGCTTGCCTTTGATCTTGGCCCAGGCGTTGCTGGCGGAGCGAGGGTTGCCCATGCCCGCGAAGGCGGCAAGCTTCTCGTAGTCGATCTGGTCGTGATATTAGAAGAGGGAGGAGAGTGGATGGGGTGGAATGTACCTCGGGAGGACCAGTCTTGAGCGACCGCATGGCCCAGCCGAGCATCTGCAGCTCGCGCTCGGTGAACGCGGCGCCAGAGGCGGCGGCAGGAGTACCGGAGTCGTTGTCAGACATGTTGGTGATGCCGGTAGTAGTGGTATGGGATGTGAGGTGTAGAAATTTGGGTGGATGTGCAGCTGTGTATGAGCGGAGATGTCAGAAGATGCGGTGAGGAGGATGCAAAATGAGTGGTAACGGCGAGGCTTTATGGTGTGCGGGCTTGACACGCTAGTGCAATGTTGATGGCTGGCAGGTGAGGGTGAATGCGCGGAAATGCCACACAATGGCGGTGGATGCGCGCTCACTGCAGCTTTACCTGCGTGTTTGTGTATTTGGAGGTCATGTGGGCGTGCACAATGGGGGAAAATGTAGCAATTTGGACGTCAAAGACGAGGTGAAGGCGGGCTTGACGGTGTGTTTGGGAAATGACGTTGCCGCTATCGGCATAGTCGTGTTTTGGCGTTGGACGACGATGGATTCAGATACTGGGTGATTGCGAAGATACTTCTGGTAGCGATACCACGGTTCGAAAGGCTGGTATTATGCAACTTGGTTTCCGAGCATGGAGCCTCTGAAATGAAGCAGCCTGTCTCACCTCACCGTCCAACACTGGCTGCACCGTCAGCGTTGCGAATCAGTAACCACAAAACCTTCCTCGCGGCCGCCTCTTCCACGTCTTTCCTCTCCGCCTTGTCCTTCTTCTCGTCGATCTTACCCATCTGCTCATCGTACTCCATCTGCACTTTCTCACGCTCCTTGTCCAGCTTACTGATCCCCTTATCCACTCGCTCCGGCTTCTTCGCCTCCTTGCTACGAAGCTTCTCCTCTTCTTTATTGAGTTTGGCCATTTCCTTATCGAACTCTTCCCGAGCCTTGTCCGAGCGCTTGTCTCCTCGCTTCTGTGTTTTCGCACGTTTCTCGAGGCTCTTGACTTCCTCTTTCTGGCGTTGGCGATTTGATGCTGCAGCGTGCATCTTGTCGAGCATACTATCAGGAGCGACTAGGTGATCATCGGGCATGATCTCCAGCGGGCTAGTCCACGGTGCGAGCGCAATGAGACGTCGTTGCTGCGCTGACAGTTCGGGCTGATTGTCCTCAAGAGGTTGAAGTATGCGCGTATTCTTATCTATCTTGCCCTCTTGATCTAGGATCGGAATCCCAGCTATCTTCGCAACCACTTGTAGCTTCACGATGTCCACACGTAGCCCTCGTGGCGCGAAGAGCTCTTCGTTTGCGTCCTTGAGAAACATCTCACTACGGCCTTTACTCATTCCGTAGGCGGCGAGATGGGACGACGCTTCTAGTGATGCGCCGACTATCTGGGCTGTGGGCTCTGGGACCAAGCCGACGATACTGCCTGCTAGACCGAGCACGCGGACGGGAGGGCTGACGACTACGACGCGGTTGAGCTCATCAAGGAATTGGAGGAAAGTAGATGGCGGGAAGTCGAAGGCTTGGAGCTCTAGGGGATATGCGCGGAGGAAGGGTGAGCCTAAGGTCTTGTCTGTGGCAGGTATGGCGATGGATTGCTGAAGGGCATGGCGGGGAATGGGGACTGGTGTTGTATCCATCGGATCAGTGCTAGGAGGGAGGAAGCTTGAAAACTTGATGCTTGACAATCGCCGTCAATCTTGAGGTGTTACCGTCCAAGACGTGGCTGGATACCTGCAGTCCGACAATCTTTTTATTGAGTACAAGAGATGGCAACGCGCGACTGAGAAGCATGACTGAGAAGTGATGCATGTATACTTGAGAGGGATAAAGATCATCTTTCATATACTTGCATACTGCAATCCTTCAGCTGATTACATATCGCCAGGCTGAGCACTGAGCCACAGGCTGTAAGTCAGCCCTAGTACGGAAAGATAGGCCACGTCGATGATCAAGGCGCCAAGGTGTCCGAATGAGATGCTCAAAGGGAATCCGGAGAGGTTAACACTGCGAGATAGCGACACGCTCTGCTGCCGTATGTAGCGACGTTGATATTCGGCGCGGACGTCATGGTTGAGGGTGAGGAGCATGGTGACTGTGGCGCCACGACGGGGAGTCCGATGTGCTGCGCGTACCAGGAAGCCTCGCATGTTGTGATTAGGACGCCTGTTCTTTTCCTACTTTCTAGAGAGGGTGGAATGTTGAGTCGCTAGGTGATGGTGAATGAGGCGCGTTTGAAGGCACTTTCACTGCTCGAGACAGCAAGAGCGGCCCACACGCAACTACCCGACCGCGCAATTGACCTTTCGAGGCTATCCACTCTGGAAATTCCTGACTCCGCGTCTCTCTACAATTGAAGAAGTGAGGTGGAAGACAGGAGCGACGCGCGAGAAGATGGGAAAGTTCGCGCATGACTCGCGCTACCGGCCAGCGACGCCAGAGCCAGATCCAGAGCACATCGAGGGGCATGGCCTGGCAGCCGACTACCACCAAGACAACCCAAACAGTCCGACATACAGCCCCTGCGCCTCTCCAGAGCTGCACAACACCATGGCGGACCCCATAGACAGCGCCCTGTAAGCTCTGAATACCCCCATACAGCCAATTGCGCCCCACTAACAGCAGCTGCAGCGACCTCCTCCGCCGGCTCAACCCCAAAGACGTCAAGCGCAACGTCGACAACATCATATCGCTGAACCCCTCGCTGGAGGAAGACCTGCTTGAGTCCGTCGACATCCCGCTCACCATCAAGAAATGCACCAAAACAAAGCGCGATTTCCTGTGCTGCGACTACAACCGCGACGGCGACAGCTGGCGAAGTCCGTGGAGCAACGAGTTCGAGCCGCCCATCGACGAGGGCGTCACGCCAAGCGACCGCATACGGAAGATGGAGGTCAAGGCGAACGAGGCGTTTGACGTGTACAGGGAGCTGTACTTTGAGGGCGGCATATCGAGCGTCTACCTGTGGGACATGGACGAGGGCTTTGCGGGCTGCGTGCTGCTGAAGAAGGGTACGAACCTCCCCGTACTACAACTACCTGCTACTTCCATACTAACACTCCCAGCCGTCTCCCCCACCTCCTCCAGCTCCGGCAGCTGGGACAGCATCCACGTCTTCGACGCCCAGGACCGCGCCCGCACCGCACACTACAAGCTGACCTCCACCGTCATCCTCTCGCTCGGCACCGACAGCGACGCCCTCGGCGCCCTCGACCTCTCCGGCAACATGGTGCGCCAGGTGGAGGCCGACATGGCCGTTGAGGACGACACGAGTCATGTTGCGAACATCGGCAAGATGGTGGAGGACATGGAGCTCAAGATGCGGAATCTGCTGCAGGAGGTGTACTTTGGGAAGGCGAAGGATGTGGTGGGCGATTTGAGGAGTATTCCGTCGCTTAGCCAGACGAACCGGGACAGGGCGACACAGAGGGAGATGATTAATAGCATGGGTCGGTGAGATGGTGGTTCACACCATGGGCGCACTGCCACGAATGAAGCAGCGCCTACGAGCATTCTGGACTCAGTCGTACCTCTTCGCAGCCATGTAAAATGCTCCTCGAGGTTTCTACTGCTGGGCAAGCACGTGTTGCTGGCTCAAGCAGCATCTCTGTCAACTAATATGACACAGTCAATCATGGAAGTTGCGACAGGCACATTGCTCACACAGTCTAGTACCTACATCAAGCTACATGGCACACGGTGCACCAACAGCTCCACAAACATATACCATTTTGATTTCCCCCAAGTACGATTGACAAACCTCTTGCGCGTCCAAATGGCCCCAAAGGATTGCAGCCCTCTATATCCCACCCCGAAGGATATTCTCCAACTCAGGTAAAGAAGTTTCCAGACAGCCCTATCAACAATATGAAAACACCCCCTGAATCAATACCATCCAGCCTCAACCCCGCTCCATCAACAGATCAAACGTCGACTCATGCCCAGCCAGATCGATCTACCGTAGAAAAACCGCGCCACTCAGGAGCATCTCCCACCAACACGCCCCACATATCCAAACCCCAACTCCTCCCACGAACATATCAGCCACCCGCCCCATCAACAGCAGTGCCAGCGACTGCACAAGACGCCCAAATCGGCGCGCTTCTAAGCAGCGACAGCTTGGTTTGGGACGCAACAGGTGAGCCGCTTGTCGGGCGTACGAGTGACTGGCGACACCGCAAGAAGGGCTGGAAGGCATCGAAGGATCTGGTGGAGACGGAGAAGGCGGGGAAAATTGTGATTGATGGGATGGAGATGGTGGAACGAAATGCGCGCGGGAGCAGACAATTAGCGTCGAAGAAGGGAAAGAGTAAGACGGGCATTGGCATAAGTGCTGCAATGACACCGCCTCCTCTAGCAAATGCACACGCAGCGCGCACATCACTCCCCATCCGCCAGCCCACCCCAGCCCACCCCTCTTCCGCCCTCCAACAAAGTCCCGCCGAAGTTCGAACAAGCCTCATACGAACTAGGCTTCGAGCACGACTACACCGCTTTCTTGAACGCGACTACGCAAGAGTTCACAGCGATTAATAAGCGGTATGGAGATTGGTTGTGGAGCGAGAGATAGAGGGGATGGGGTGGAGTTGAGTAGGGGTTTGGATGAGGTGTTGGGAAGTGATGGGTGGAATGGAGATATGGGGGGTGGGGAGATGGGGAGATGTAGGCAGCACGATGATATGAACGACTTTGGTTGGAGGGTTGGAGTAGGTGTGTATTCGGCCGCGTGCACTTTCAGAGCTGACGTGCTGGGACCAGATGTACGTACACACCGGAGGCCAATCAGCACCCTTTGCCCTCGCCACTTGTTTTCCTTGCAGCTCTCTGCTTGCCTCAGGTCGCCTCACGCGGAAACACATTGCCTATCATGGGCTGCTTCGATACTCTCAACGCCAACACGCATTCTTCAGACGGCCCGATTCGTGCACCGTCCTAGATTGCCGCCGCTGGCAATACTCTAGAGGACTCTTATGAATGCCGGGCGCGTGATGCTGAGCTACGTATTGCTAAGAACGAACTTACGATTGCGCGCCTTAAGTTTAGTCACGTCCAGGCCAAGCAGATCCTGGCGGAGGCTAATCGGCACCGTTTGCCCTCGCCAGAGTGGAAGAAGGGCGATCTGGCCATACTAGACGCACGTAATGTCCGAACGCACCCAGCACAGCAAGCCCAAGAACTCAGCCCTATCCAAGGTACTCGAGCCAGAGATACTCGAACCCCAACGATCTCGACGTCGACAATCGCCCACTGCTAGGACACTATCAAGTGCCACCGGGCCCTGTCTAACTCAGCCCCAACAGCGACTCACACAAGATCGACGCCATCATAAACGCCGAAGTAGTTCAAGGCTCGCTGAAGTACCTAGTCAATTGGAAGGTGTTACGAAAAGCCGGGATGGATCGATTACACCGACGCGACAGGGTATTTGGAGCTACTACACGAGTTCCACAGAAGCCGCGCTGAAATCGCGATGCTGCTGGGACTACGC
>Ga0265780_10001026_pt1 | contig 40951 bp, 32 predicted proteins | sample P1T30metagenome_FD_192432 | JGI IMG/M metagenome (GOLD analysis project Ga0265780, IMG submission 192432) | Plant litter microbial communities from East Loma Ridge, Irvine, California - P1 T30 | ecosystem: Environmental > Terrestrial > Plant litter > Unclassified | place: USA: California...
TTATACTAGCTTTCCTCAATCCAAAACTCACGACTGAGCAACGTTCGAACAACCTGTTGGGGTGCACAGCGGTACTATTCATCATGTTTATCAGCCAGCCTTTATGGTTATCGAAGGAGCCAGGGGAATGGTTCCCGAGTCAGGAGGCTTATATTGCAGATTTTGTACGTTGCAAGCACTACAAAGCAAGAGGATGATGGCTGATATGTTTGAGTAGATAACGTCCAGCGTCATCAGTTCACGCAAGAAACAAGACAAGGGGTCACCGACAGCTGGCTCTTGATCGGAGAAAGCATGGCCCAGCGTATTCACTATGCCTGTCCGGAACATGGCGGGGGATGTGTCTCCCGACGGAGGGATGGAGCCGGCAATGTGTAATAAGACTACCCAGATAGTTGATTGACTCATGTGGTGGCTATTTAGGGACGATAAGGTTCTGTGCTTTCTTCGACGAGCAGACTACAAGGTTGGACCGATACCCTCGCCAGGGCGGGAACGAATACTCGAATCGCTACTGGAAAAAACGACTGTTCTCTACACGACACATCTCTTTCGCTCCTGTACAGATAGCCGATATCAAGACTGTACACGCCAGTGCTCTGCCTCCCGATAGAATTGGAGATGGCACACGTTTTTGTTGGATTCGGTGCTTCGGATCCGTCCTGTCCAAAGGCCCAAAGACGTTTCCTTCTCTAAAGCCGTTTGATCGGCTCCTTGGCGACGAACCCAACAACTCCGCCTCTTGTCATGTACCAGCAGGTCCAGGTGATCCAGCAAAAGATGACATCGAAGCCAACGCTGCTGACCGCTGGATGTTCGAGGAGTGCATTCTGGATTCCTACGAATCCGCCATAGGCTACGGCCGTATAGGTTGTCCTCAGCATCATTAGGGCAGCGTTGCCAAGGGTCAAAGCCCACATGTAGCCAAACACCTTGTCGTCAAAGGTCACATTGTTCTCTAGAAACCACTGTTCTGGAACTAGTGCACGTGCGAATGGCGCTACGAGAAGCGCAACATGCGGTATCAGCAGGACGGGCATAAAGTCGGTAGAGTGATGCCAGTAGTGCTCATCTGCAAGAAGATATGCCGGGATCGTGGTTGCAAGAACGGAGACTAGGTTGAGGAGCCATGGACCGAGCCAGCTCGATCGCTGGGGTTTCGTAGATGACACTGACGGCGCATGTGGGCTCAATATCAACGTAAGGAGGAACAAATTGGTTGCGAAACTGATCGCCACGATCTGCCCAAGAAGCATGAAAGCCCAAGTATACTTGATGTTCCGTCTGACGCCTATAATCATCAGCTTTCATCATCCACGCTTTTGAACATGCAAGCTTACCTCTCTGTTCCATATACAGGCCCAGCCCCAATGCAAAGAAGAATATTTGGTGGCTCCACCAATACCGCGCGGTGCCTACCACGACCAGCTCCCACGCTTCATGGAACAGGCTGGTCTCTTTTAACCAGAGTCCCCAATGTCGATGATGTGGGTCAAGTTCATAGTAGCTCCGCCACATCAGCCATGTCTTGTAGCTCACGTTGAAGTACTGGATCATGAACCCCCATGTTGTGAGCAGACTTCCAGCTGCAAGTGCGCTAAACAGCCACACCTGCTTTCTTGGCGGTGGTATTAGGATAGTCGACTTCTTCAGCACAGCATTCTTCCTGATGATCCTCTGGATGATGAATACTGATACGCTGAAACACGTCAACATGTACGAGAAGAAGATCAGATATGGTCGGGTATTGGTGTCCGCGCCATCGGGAGGAGGTGTGCGATTCATGTAGCGCTGAGGAATGGCGTAGCCAGGTGGGCCGAAACTAGGAGGCGCCATGGTGAGGTTGTCTTCGGAGAATTAACAAAGTGCGGCATTACGTACGATGTCAATTGTCGGGCCCTTATGTACGAGCTGATGCGTGGTGATATGAAAACGTGTTCACTGTAGGCTAAAGGCTCGATTCGCTGTGCCGGCAATGTGCATTGATTAAAAACACACTCTGATCTCAGGCGTTCAATCTTCAGGGTTCTGCATGGGCAACTGTCGGTAAGACGCCAATCAGCGTCCTGGCGGTGTGATCGCGGAGGGAAGACATCACGTGTGTGGGGACGAGGCCCACGTGGTTGCGCCGCCAAGCGCCTCAGTCCACCAGTTGCATCATTGCGGGTTCTAGGAGGTTCTGGTCTTCAACATTAAGCTTCCTTGATATCCTTGATGATTTCCAAACATTGTTCCCTTCATACCTCGCATCAAAACTGACTCTGTTGTGTTCGCATCAATTGCAACTGTCAAACTTGAAACTAGCGTTGTGATGTCAGACACACGGACCCTTTGAAGTTTTGCTGAGCACGTTCATTGGTTGTCACTTCAACCTCACCGCCCAATACAACAGCCCGATCGTGCAGTTCTCTTCTCTTAAAGTCTCGTTGTAGCTCTCCCGACAGGCCTTGCAAATTCCTCGAATATAGGTTGCAACGATGACAGACACGCCGCAAACGACAGCTGGGGCCGACCCTAAGGAGGCCAGGGTTCTCGAGCAGCATCTGGATCCAGGATACGCTTTCGCAGCAGAATTCGACCCGCAGACGCCCTTTTCAGATGACGCACCTGGTAGCTCTTCCAATTCCGTGCGGCCAGGTGTTGAGTCGTCCCTGCAACTGCAGGGTGGCGACATCCATCGTGATCTCTACAAGATCGCTGGACAAGGCAAACGAGCCAAGATGCATCAACGAGCGGCTACATTTTCGCACACGCATCAATTCGTGGCGCCGTCAGAATCCGACTTCGACCATGATGAGCTCCCAGTCACGGATCAATTAGCGCCTGGAGGTATGAGACGACAGTTCCTGCAACGGCAAAGCAAGCGTGTTAGCTACATTTCGGAACCTGTAACGAGGAACTTTATCTCTTTCCTGGAGCTCTATGGCAACTTTGCTGGTGAAGATCTTGAAGAGACGGACGATGAGGATGCAATCGCAGACGACGAAGAGGAGGGCGAGCGCCGCCCTCTGCTTGGCAGGCGGCAGAGCTCTAAAAGGTTAAGGGAACGTGGTGATGCATCGCAGATCAAGACATTCTTCACGCTCCTAAAGGCCTTTATCGGTACAGGTATCATGTTCTTGCCAAAGGCATTCAAAAATGGTGGTATGCTATTCTCGACCATCACCATGATTATTGTCAGTGCGGTCACGGCGCTCTGCTTCGAGCTGCTCCTCTCCTGCAGGAAACAGTACGGTGGAGCTGGTTACGGAGACCTCGGAAAGTCAATCAGCGGACCGAAGCTGCGCGCACTGATTTTGGTTTCAATTACACTCTCCCAACTCGGCTTCGTCTGTGCAGGTCTCATCTTCACGGCAGACAATCTGGCATCGTTCGCCGACGCCGTCAGCAAGTCCAGGGGCGAGCCACTATCAACAAACGCTCTCATCGGCATCCAGCTTATTGTTCTGATTCCGATGTCGTTCATCCGCAATATCTCCAAGCTGGGACCTGCCGCTCTCCTCGCTGATGTTTTCATCCTCATTGGCCTGACCTACATCTACTGGTACGACATTTCCTCGATCGTCGACATGGGCGGTTTCCATCCCTCTATCGAACAGTTCAATCCTCGCGACTGGACAATGACCATTGGATCGGCCATCTTCACCTTTGAAGGTATCGGTCTCATCCTACCCATTCAATCCAGCATGAAGCAACCTGAACACTTCAGCAAGCTCCTCTACATCGTCATGATCATCATCACGGTGATCTTCACCTCCGTCGGTGTGCTCTGCTACGGCACCTTCGGAGAGAACGTGTCCGTCGAGGTCATCACCAACTTCCCGCAATCCAGCAAGCTCGTCAACGCCGTGCAGTTCCTGTACGCTATGGCTGTGCTGGTCGGTACGCCCGTGCAACTCTTTCCCGCGCTGCGTACTATCGAGCTCAAGATCTTCGGTCGCGCATCTGGCAAGCAGAGCAGCATGACCAAGTGGAAGAAGAACGCGTTCCGCACGTCGCTTGTCCTGTTTACTGGTGTCGTGGCTGCAGTTGGTGCAAGCGACCTCGATAAGTTCGTCGCTCTCATCGGAAGCTTTGCCTGCGTGCCGCTGGTGTACATCTACCCAGCTTTCCTACATTACAAGGGTGTAGCCGACCGACCGTGGGCAAAGGCCGGCGATATCGCAATGATGGTAGTGGGTCTCGTGGCCATGGTGTACACGACCAGCATCACAATTGCGAGGTGGGCTGAGACGTAATACAAGAAAATGAAGACAGGTGGGTGGAAAAAGTTATCGTTGCTGAAATTGGTTACTTGCATGATGGCGCATGGCGTTGTGGGAGTCTGTTGCTTGATCTGGTGTTTTAATAGCGAGTATGTATTATAGTCAGCTTATGCGAAGCATTCTTCGTATGCAATGTGCTCCGTTCCTGCTCAAGTGAATGTCTGGGCATGATGAAAGCACTGGGAATGAGTACCTCGAACTCATGCTCTACCCCGTCCAATTCGCAACCGAGCATACCACAACAGTGTCTGCAGCCCCTCGTACCACACCAGTCTCCATGTCGTGAACCATCGATCTGCAGCCACATAATGCTGTGCAACCACAGACTCAAAAGTCCTGGGGAGCCGAAATGGACAGCGTCTAGATTTCCATCCCAACAAGGAATGCGACAAGTCGTCGCAGACATTTCGGAACGTTGATGAGGCTGGACACCATACTGCATTAGGCTAAACCGCGGCTGTTGACGGCGTGCGATAAGATAAGGTGGGGATGTGGGGTTGTCGCGCCTTGTGGGCGTGCGACGACAGGGAGTAGTTGACAGGAACTCTTGACATATCTCAGATGCTCCTTCTTTTATCTTGCGAGGATCTATTGCTTACAATATGCTTGCTCCAGCGACTTTAGCTGTGTTGCTGCCTTTCCTGTTCTTTGGTCATGTCATCTACAAGTTCCTGCGTAATCCGTTGCGCAAGATCCCGGCTGCACATCCATTGGCACATTTCACATCACTTTGGATTCACTTGATAAGGTGGCGCTCCATTGAGAATGCGACGCTCAAGGAGGCACATGATCGGCTCGGTCCGATAGTATGTCTGGGACCCAACGAGATCAGTGTCAACTGCGTCAAAGGAGGAATCAGAGAAGTGTACGCTGGAGGGTTCGAAAAGGAGAGTAGTAAAGGAGGATACAATTGGTATTCGTTCTTTGCCAACTATGGGGGGTAAGTTGCGCTGAGCTTGCTTCCGCATTATGGCTGATAACAGGCAGTGTCGACAACATGTTCTCCATCGGTGGCAACAAGCCTCACTCGATGCGCAAAAGGATGATCAGCAACATATACAGCAAATCTGTAGTTAATGCATCGCCTGCACTGCTGGCGCAGATGTCGACCATCATGTACAGGCGCTTTTTGCCTTACCTTGAAGCAGCATGCCGCAAAGACGATGGCGTACTCAACATTTATGCACTTCTCAGCGCCTCCACCATGGACATCGTCAACGCCTATATCTTCGGCCTCAGGGCGAGCTCTAACCTCATAGATAACGCAGACCAGTTGACGTGGTTCCTCGACCTCTACAACTCGCGCAGATCCTACAACTTCTGGCCGCAGGAATTACCAGGCTTCAGCAGCTTCGTCGAGAAGTGGCTGGGCTATAGGTTCGCTCCGAAATGGGTTAACGAGGCGAACGTAGAGATTGAAAAGTGGACGCAGGAAATGTGCGAGAGTGCTAGACTTGTCTTAGCACAGGGTGACGCAGAGGCTGAACATACTCCAGCCGTGTACCAGCAGCTTGCGATAGCTCTGGGCAAGGAGGCGAAAAAGGCGGATCTCGAGAAGACTGACTTCGCCCCGGTGCTGGCGAGTGAAGTGCTCGACCATTTGGCAGCGGGTTTCGACACGTCAGGCATCACCTTGAACTACCTCGTCCACGAACTGTCGCGGCACAAGGACATTCAATCTCGTCTTCAGCACGAGCTTCTCACGCTCTCATCTCGTCTGATCACCTCTTCCACGCCCGCCCTGCCCGATCCAAAGGCAGTCGACGCGTTGCCATTTCTGCACGCTGTAATCTGGGAGACCTTGCGCCTGCACTCTGCTATCCCAGGCCCGCAGCCACGCTTCACACCACCACAAGGATGTCGTCTCGGTCCTGAAGAGCGGTCGTACTACGTGCCCGGTGGCGTGAGGGTCAGTGCTAGCGCTGGGTTGCTGCATGCGAACGAGGAAGTTTACGAACGTGCGAGCGAGTGGAGGCCAGCGCGGTGGCTAGACATGGAGCTTCTCGACGACGAGAAGAGGAAGGATATGGAAACCAGATGGTTCTGGGCATTCGGCAGGTCAGTGAAGGTGCCTAAAAAGGCATGCAGGTCGATTAACTGACCTTCACAGTGGCGGACGGATGTGCGTTGGAAGCCATTTGGCTGTCTACCGTAAGTGGCCGATATTTCTTTGTCGCGGACCTAGTGCATATCGTAGGGTTCTGATTTGCCTCATTTGAAGCAGGAGACTAACGTGCCTTTCGTCGCCGACTGAATGATTTCGAGCTAACATTCAAGCAGAGATGAAGTACATCGTGGCAGCGCTGTATTCTAATTACAGCACATCGATCGTCGACGATTCTGGCATTGAACAGACTGATAGCTATACAGCCCCGCCGCACAGCGATAAGCTGATGATCAGAATAGAGAAGCTGTCGAACCGAGGCACGTGATGTGCTCTAAGTCAGGCCGTGATCTCCGCAAATGGGCTTCCGATAATTGGTGATCCTCAGAGGATTTGGAGGCAGTCTGCAAGATCTGCGAAGTGGAGGATCTACGATCGGAAGATTGGTGTCGGAACCACCTGCCGGACTGTGCGACCCGTTGCGGGGATCTTGTGTTGTACCATGACAACCGCCAGGCAGCAACGAAAGGACTCTGATCAACTGACGTGGAGCTCTTGATATTCACATGATAATTTTGTCTGTGAGCAATGCTGTATTTTAGCTTGTCGTCATAGTAGCGATCCTAGGGTGAGCTTGCTTGCCCAAAGTGGTGTGGAAAGTGCATTAGTGTGGATGTGCCCTCCACTTTCGTCCAGGAATTTCCCGCTCGACAACGGAGCAGACGCTTCTAGGCGCTTTTCAGATGCTTTTACCAAGAAGATGCATTCTGTTGATCTGGCCTTTCATGGATGTGCGTGAGACTTCCCTGTTACGACATCGCTACATCTCTGCACAACCACCGACGAAGCACAATGACGGGGCCCGAGTCTTTGTCCTCTGAGCCTGCGCGAGCTCGCATGCTGGCCCTCAGTGGTGTAACATGACCTAGCTCTGGCACTGTGGCTGCTGATCTTTCGGTATGCCATCGCACTCATGAGTAAACCACATCGTTCCGGGATCGTGACTGAGCAGGGCCATGCCAGCGAGCGGTTAGAAGCGGGGACGGGCTGAAAGCACAAGCCGTGTTGTGAACATGTTCTCAACGACTTCAGCTTGCCCGGGTAATTCAAGCAGAACGCCTGACCCTGATCAAGTCTCATATATAGCCCAAAAGGGTAGGGGATAATTCTCAATGCAGAACCACTGCTGGTACTGTGTCGTCACTAGCGGAGAGTGCCACAAACAAGTTCTATAAAACAATCATCATAGCACTAAGATATCTGCTTCGTGCGAAGTATTTCTTGTGCCTTCTCAGATCGTGGTAGCGTGTTTATCGAGACCTGGGAAGCCCCAAACGAACAATGTTTGATACGGACGTGATCCCAAAGTCGGGTTCCAAACGAGAAAGATTTCGGCAGTGAATACCGTGTTAGGGCCCATCTTGATCGGTCTGTCGCTCGAAGCACTTGTGAACTTCATAATACGCAATACCGAAGTGGTTGCCGGTAGCTCTAAACAAAAGCCGTAGGATGAACGTGGTGAGGATTGCGAGATGGCTACACTGAGCCTGACCTCCATCCTGTTTCTCTATAGTGCCTGCCTCTGCTGTAGTTACCCGGCCACATCCCTCAATATTAGACTAAGCCATTGCTGATCGCTTGTTTCAACCTGCCGAGAACCGCCTGATTCCGAAGCGTACAGTCCGCAGATGGACCGACGTCTTCACGAAGCTGAGCAAGCATCAACACAGTGTGATGGAAGAATCATCTACCGCGATATAGCTGCATTGATTGTTTGATGATGTTGGCTGAATCATGTGGGAGAGATCGGAATGCATAGTCGCGACCTACCCCACATTTGCTATAGTAGCCTGCAGAGCCAGCCGCTCGCCTGTCGTGTGTGGAGGTTGCTGGCGATGGGAGTGCACGACAGAACACGCTGATGCAGAATCATGGGATGGAAAGCGTAGGAGGCACTGGGTCCTTGTGAGCCTCGTTCGATCGAGAACGCACGATAGATATGGCGACGTTCCCAGCACATACATCCGGGCTGGCGGTGCGAGTCCATGCGGAAAAATGCGGTGGGTGCTCCCTGGAGTTGTGGGGAGAGGCGCTCGCTCGAGCCGCACACTTGCCTGTGACGTGCAATCTACCGTGTCTCAGGTCGACGTTCGGTGGAGAAATACCTGCACAGTATTGTGCAAGGTAGGCGAGATCGTAGATTAAATGCATACAAGGTCGATGTTGGAAGTTGTTGTATGGTGCCGAGGGCGCCAACGGCGGCATCGTAGCCACCTTTAGTGGTCGGGCTCCAGGACCTTCACATTCGGCTGACCTAGACATGCCTTGAACACACAGCGGAACAAAACATCCCCAGCTATATCGCTTCCGCCGAGGAGGGTCCTGACGAGGATGTAGCAGCCAGATTGCCGTGCCGCAGCAATGCAACACCTGCAACGATAACCCGGCGTGCTGACCCGGCGACAGAGGTTGCTAAGGCACAGGGGCGGCTATAGTGATGTTGTCAGAGCATGAATAGCCGACGCGTCATGCGTGGAGCAGGCATGCCGAGTGCTCACTCGCTGAATGTTTTGTGGCTAAAAAGAACGGACGGGGGTTGCGAATGGTGGTGTAACGTCGTAGAATTCTGTCGTCAAGCGAACAGACCATCATGTGTTCCGAGCCATCTCATCGCTCTCGCATCCCTGGAGAAATCTTCCCAGCCACCACAGACTCGACGGCGATCTCTCCCCACTTGCATAATGACAGCGTCCAACGACAGCAGGCTAGGCATTGCCTATGCATTTTCGTCAAGACTCTTCGCTCATCAGCCGCATTGACGGCCTCCCGTCCTGCTTTAGGAAAACTTGGCCTGAACGAGGAAGAACAGGCAACACCAAATATCTGACGCGTTTTGTGTGACGTGAGTATGCAGCTCTAATCGTCTCCTGCCTGTGTGGGCTGCTGTGAGGGTCGAGTTATAGGTGCCATACGTCTCAAGGCCGCCATGATGTGCCGCCAGAGAGCCTGGGTGACAGCCGCCATGTGCTTAGACTCTTTGTACGACAATGGCCGCCGATGAGACGTCGGCTCGAGACGGAATGCAGTATGCTCAGCTTATTGCACTCCTCGACGCGTGGAGTCTACGGGTCTATGGAACTTTGAGCTGAAGAGACAGCGTGGGGAAAATGTGTTCTTCGGCTTGAACGGCGATTTATATACCGTCTCTCAAGTAGAGTAGTTTCGATGGCTAAATTCTGAGCGTTGTCTGGATGTATACAAGCCAGGATCCCGCTCCCGGGTCCCCCGTTCAATGCCCTGGCTGTGCCCAGAGCTTCCTCGAACCTGGGATTGCCATTGAATCGAAGCACTACGGAGTCGCAACTGCATCCATGTCCTGCCGCTTCTCAACCAGTCTGTGCAGCGCTCGATACTCTTCTCGGCTGCATGGGAGATCCTCGCTTTGGCTGAATGTGACAGCGGATCGCTGTTCCTCGACGCTAACAAGCCCGGGGTGATCACCGACTTCACTCGATACATCACTGGCCATATAGGACTCTTACCTTACTGTACTCCGCCGCTTCACGTGCGGCGTCACATAATTCTGCTGCCTCTGGTTCCCCGCGCCTTTACTTCTGCTTACACGCGCGCCAGCGGGCTGGACAAGCTTCTCTCACCCGGTATCTCCTTGAACTTATACCATTCTGTCGTTTTCGATCATCTTCGGTGCGTCAAATTACAAATCCTATGCTTGTAGAGGCAACTTCCAGCCACAACACACTCCGAGCGCCACGCGGCAAGACATAGCTTGTGCAGTCGCGAAGGCTTGCAAAGACGAAACCAAATCTCGAGTCTCACCATACCAGAGAGACTTATCGTACAGCGCTGCTGACTGGTCAAACTAAAAGTTGGTTGCATGATCACGCAGTCGCGCGTTCATCTGCTAGCTTGCCAGATCCGGTAGCGACCGATCCTGCTAGTCGACATCTCGGCACCCGTTGAGCTTCACCCAGGACGCAAGCAACAAATCTCTCGTGAAGCTGGTGGATCTGGAATAGCACGATTGCGTAGTGCTTCAATCCCGGACAGCAGACAAGGCGGATTTGGCTCGCCGACCTTTACGGTGCTCTGCGTTGTTAGGTTCGAGATTCAAAATCGGCCATAAGTCGCTGGGTCACTCACCCCATCGCCTGCTGCACGCTTCGTTCATATTACTTGGCCTTCCCAAGGACTGCACTGCTCCACTTCGTAGGCCGTTGTGCAGCGCTACTGCCCCGGAGTGCAGGAAACGGTCCCGGTTTTGTCTTCTCGACCAGAAGCAACCTGCATCATCGCCCAGCACCACTTCGCAACGCTCGTGGAAATCAGAAGCAAGCCGAGGAATACTATTTGCTATGCTGTGAAGGAAAAGGTGGCCAGCGTTGAGGGCCGCGACCAAGTCTTTCGGAAACTCTGTTGGATCAAACGCATGGGACGACGAGTTGAACAGTCTCGCCATCGTTCTCTGCTAAAGAACCGTTGCGCCTTCTCCCGTTGGTGATCCGTGGTTTGCGGTGGAGGCAGTTCCCCATACCAGGCGCGCCATCAACCGATCCCGTACCAAGCTGTGAACCCCAGCTCCACTTCTGTGCTGAAATTCGACGACCATCAGCCTGAGGCAAAGCTCCGACAGAGACGAAGCGCCTCGCGAGGCTTGCAAACAAATATCGACCAGAGCAGAAGACTGGCAGAAGATTCGGGCTCTCCGCAGCTGAAAGTTGCCAGTGCATCAACGAAGCACAGTCACCACACACAAAGACCGACGCATTCTCGCTACCGCTATTTTTCTACCTAGCTCGTCGGACATTGCGTTTTTCCCTCGCCGCTATACACTCCAGGCCGGTTGAGATACGCATTGTTCATGGGGAGATCAATTCCATGCATCGATCTGTCCTTTGGAAAGCCGTTGAGCATACCCTAAACAACTGGTAATCCAGTTCCCAAAAATTGGCGTTGCTCTCTCTACGCTGATAGGCCGCATCAACACCTATTGCCCCATTTTTGCTCGCTCTAGGTGTTTTGAACGTACCGCGGATGCTGAGGAGCTTGGAAGGAGCAAACTGGTTCAACCCACCGCACCTCTCCGAGTCTCGACCTCGCTCTTGCATCTCTACCCTCTTCCCTCTTCCCCCCTCGCTATCACCTGCCTGGATCCCAAAGTACCTCGCATAGATTCTCCCATGGTAAATTTGTCGACCATCCTCCCACTATCAACACCATTCCACTATCAACACCGTTCCACTCGTCATCTTCTGCCGCAGTCTAAACATGTCGAACATGTATGGTCACTACGGCAACTACGGTCCTGGTGGCCTCCCATACTCGATGCCCCCGTTAATGGCTCCTGCTACACCCGCTATCCAACCTATAGTGTCTGAACAGTGCACGCTGATCGTACGTCAGCAACCACTCGAAGCACTCGTCAACATCGAGGGCAAGGAAAAGTCTCGCAAGCCCATCGACCCTCCGCCCATCGTCGAGGTGGTGGTAAAGAACCCGACGGATCCTGGCAAGCAATGGCAACACAGTCCATACATCTTCCTTACCGTGGCCCTGCTGCAGCACGGCCAAATCATGCAGCCGCCACCAGGCACCATGATAGGACCTTTGATGGGCACTCTGGCCTCATCACTACATCGCCTGAAGGACAGCGACAATGTCGATAAAGGCTTCGGGGTCTTTGCTGATATCACGGTCTGTACCATGGGCACCTTCCAACTCCGCTTCAGCCTCTTCGAGCTGCAAAGCAGCGGCACAGTAGCCGTGTTCCTTGGCAGTGTCGATAGCTACGAGTTCAACGTTGTTGCCGCAAAAGACTTTAAGGGCATGACAGAGTCCAGCGTCCTCTCAAGGTCCTTCTCTGACCAGGGAGTCCGCCTTCGTCTTCGCAAAGAGCCTCGAGGCTTGTCGGGCAACAAGCGCAAGCGTGATCCAGCTTCCGCCGACGAGGAAGAAAAGTCTAGCCGACAAAATAAGACGAACAATCTCTCATTCTACGACAAGACATCTCCTCCAGCATTAGGTGGCCTCAGGCCACCTAATGTTTCTGTATCATATTGTCATTGTGGTTATTGTTTTCAGAGGGGTTGTCTTCCAGTTTGGGGTTGACCTTCGTGTTTGTGGTAGGCGGATGTCGTCTCCTCGACTATACAAGGATTGTAGATTTAGTTCCCTCCGTAGCAATTGACTGCCCCCAATTCGTGTCGCCTTGCCTGTCAGTTGTCAGATCAGCATGTTCTTTCACGCTTAACCTTGTGCAGGAGTCAGCACTTGGTGTCACAGCCCTCCTTGCATCAGCTTCTGATCACAACATCCTAGCGCTATCAGACATCCGATGTAAAGTCATCTGCTCTCTCACAACTAATCGAGTGCAGAGATCACATCCTCAAAGCCACCACCAAGCTCATCCGCATCCTCCCCCATCCGCAAAAGAAGTCTGCCAAACGCCACATTCCAGCCCTCGCGCAACCCACCCATTCCCGCACTCTACAAGGATCCCCGCCCCAAAATAACATGTGAACACGCCTCCTCCAACCACACTGGCCCGGAGCCACCCACCCGCGCCTCACCGCAACGCAAAGGTTCGGAAGACGGGCCTGCCCTGACGCGTACCACGCACTGCTTGCAGCCGAGATGTCAGACTCTTGCTCCCCCACGTGTGCGCTGGACCTGATGGCCTTGTTGCGTTTCCTCTTCCGGCGTGCTTGTCGAGGAGCTTTTAGAGTTTGCGCCACACAGGTCTAGTGGGGGGATCGGCGCCGAGGAAGGCCGCTTTGACACGTTTGGCGTGCTGGATGGGGGTTAGGCGGGGATGACGCGCATGAGGATGGGGTCTCGTGATTTAGCGGTGGGTGGAGGGGGGCTAGAGGTGGTGGTGTGAGGGACTTGGCGCGAGGGAGGGGGGTGATTGGGGCGGTGGAGAAGATGAGGCTGAGGAGGGGCAGAGTAGGATGGAGGGGCAAGAACGGGGTCAAAGGTGTTGAGAAAGGAAGAGGTAATGCATAATTTCGAATGTGGAGACTTGTCATCTTTCGACTAGTTAGGTTGATGTGAAGCATCTTGCTCAAATCCTAGCTCATCCTGTCTTCCAAGAACGCAGAAAAACGAAATTCCAAGTTGAGCAGATGTACCGGCCTTGTGCTGGCTTTGTATGCCAGACCCGTTGAATCCCCAGAAGTCATTGTTAGTGCCATCGAGCAATAACCAAGAAGCACAACTTCAACATCCAACTAAAGGTAACCAGTGTGTCATGCGAAAAAACACTGGAATGCAACATTCGTTCGATGCCATGACTTTCAGCCTCTACTCGTAGGTGGCGGTCAAAGTCGCATACTTCTCACCGGCGACAGACAGCGAGTACTCCAGGGAAGACTGCACCGAAATCTCAATGGAAAAGGACAGCTTATGGTAGAGAGCTCCGGTAGGGCTACGGAGGGGCTTAAACTCATCCTTTGGCACGACGCTAAGGTCGACATTCAAGGTAGCCACCGTGTACACATCCTATCTATTGTCAGTATCCCATATACATTATTACTTTGTGAGAAGTACATACCTTATCGTTCTGGCATCTAGGGGCTTTGGTGCACTCCGCTGCGTGAAGTCTGATATCACGGGTGCGTTTCTCTCCAGGCCAGAAACTGAGGTTGAAAGGGAGAGCGGCATGGTGAGCTCCCGATGTTGGAAGGTCTTGGCCTTTCTTGACGAGCCAATCCATCTGGTCATGTGCACGTGTGTAGCCATCGTACGCATCGACATACGCTTCAGACGCCAGATGTTTTTTAGCGTTGAAGAATGGACAGCAGCTTACACCGTAGTGTCGTCGACACTTGCGCTTAGTGACCGTGTTTGCTGTAGTGCTACCGCCTTCAAGACCCTTGATGACAGCACCGCGGACAACAGCAGACCACCTATGATAGATGTTAGCTTGGACATGGAGAGGGTGTTTGGTGGTACCGACGCATATGATGGCTTGACTGCGATCAGACCGTGGTCTTCTACGAAGTTCTTGATCTTGTTATAAACATATGGGGATTCAGCGAATCCGCCGACCATGAACACATGCTTTGTCTGGTTAGCTCACTTTGATCTACACGAAATGATCTGCAGTCCAAGGTAGGGGACCTACCTTGATGTTGACCTTCTTGGACTTCTTCGCCTGTTGGATTTGCTGGCTGATGAGCTCATATGTGCGGCATATGGACTTTGCAAACATGGACTCCATGTCATCACTGTCTATCGTCAGCATCGAGCTTTGTGGTTTGCACGTACAGTAACTCACGGTTTGATCTCGATTTCTCCATCGCTGATCCCTCTCACCTCATCGTCCTCGATCGCGCTCAGTGGAGTCGGTAGTCGTAGATAGTTGGTTTCGGTTCCAGAGAAGCCACTCTTGACTTCCAAAGTGAAGTCTTGTAGCATTCTGGCGGCCTTCCTGGAGAGCGAGATGCGTGGCACCTGTTCACTGCGGCATCCAGCGATGGTCAAGAAGTCGATGGAGCCGAGCCTCTTTTCGAGCCATTCCAAGAAAGCCCGATCGACAAACGTGCCTCCACACTCATCTCCGATTCCTATGGTGGCCTCCTCGATGATCGTGGGCTGAAGACCAGCAACTCGATACGAGATCAAGTCGACCGTACCGCCGCCCATGTCACAGACAATGAAGCCATCGCCGACCTTGAAGTTGGTGTCCTGTGTAGAACCACGCAGAGTGTCAATGGTATGCAGAGCGGCGCATTCGGGCTCCGTTGCGACTACCATCCTCACAGACTGTGGAAACTCTAGAGAGTTGAAGCCCGCCTTGTCGAATGCTTCCATGGTGCGTGCCTTCGCTGCATCAGACCAAACGGCGGGCACAGTCACTACCAGCGTGATTGGAAGAGATCTCCAGAGAACTTGGCCGAATTTCTGGTCGAGGTTCTTGATCAGGTGCGCCTTGATCTGAGTGAGATAGTCGGCGATAATGTCTACAGGCTTCTTGCGCGATTTCTGGGGCGACGCTGTGACTTCGGAGATAATCTTGGCTGCTTCGCCAGACAAGCGGGAATCGAGCTGCAACTTGGTCCAGATGTGACGCTGGACATTAGGCGCGATGAGAGAACCCCACACGATCCCCTCTGGCTGGTACGTTACTTCGCTAGGGACCTTCTCCTTGGTGCCAATCTTGGTGTTACGAGAAGGCCAATCATGAATGACCTCGCTGTTATTGCCGAGCGAGCCATTGCTCGAGGTCTCGCAATATGCCACGCCTGCATACCCTTTAGTGTGTTAAGCATCAATGGTGATAAATATGAACTCACCAGTGTAAGTCGTGCCATAGTCGACAGCGACAATCAAACGGTTGCTTGCCATGGTCTGCAGAGTCTTGTTGCCTGCGTAATCAGCGCGTGTCGATAGTTTGAAGCAGGAAGGATGAGGTTAGAGTGTCCAAAGTTGTGCGTCGACGAGAAGTAGCGCCGCCGGTGAAAGTGAGGTGAAGCAAAAGAAATGAGAGATGAGCTACGATTCGTTTGCCGCGGTGAGAACGTGTTGTGCCAGTGAGACCTATTTGGGCGACTTCACCTTCACCCCGCCTTCGTGTCTGCCTTTGACAACGACAACTAGAAGAAACCTCGAACCTCCACTTATACTCCATGGCTTTCGTTATGGATTCCCTCAAGGCAGTCAAAGCCACTGTAAGTAAAACTAATGAGAAGAGATGACTCCCACTAAATGCATTCAGCTCGCCACGATGACAGAGAACAGTCGACGCTACCCCAATCCTCCACAGACGCCCATGAGTGAGCAAGCAAGCAACGGGAAACCTACTTCCAAAGCCGACGATAAGGCTCCCGAGCGGCTTCCTCATGCAAAAAGTCAGCATGAGCATCGCAATACCAAAGTTGAGTCGCGACTCCGCAAGACACTATCAAACCGGAACAGGCAAGTGAGAGGCTTGACGCAGCGCCTGCAAGATGTGCGGCGAGAGAACGAGCATGCGCAGACAGAAGTCAAATACTGGATGCAGAAACATGAGGTAATCTCCGGCCTGTATGAAGGGGTCCATGCAGGATACGACTTCGTTGTCGAGCGCTTGATCAAGCCATACGCCGACAGGAGGAACATGCGGTTCAATGATACAACCTTCGAGTCCATCAACGCCGTCGTTGTACCTCTCTTGCATGATGCGCTACAAACCAAGACTCTACGAAGCGAGCTCCAAACATCGCAAAGCGAAGTTCAAGATGCACATGATCTGACACGGACGCTCAAGCTTGACCTTCAGGAGTCTCAAAACAAAGTTCATGTTCTGCAAGAAAAACTCCATTCGGCACGCAACGTACAGACGATGCACGAAGATTCCAAGAACACACAACGCGAGGCTCAGCGCTCGAACAGCGGTCTTGAGCTCGCAAAAGGCCAGCTAAGGACAGCGCAAGACGACTTGTTGACAACGAAAACTCTTCTCAGAAACTCTCAAGTTCAAGTCGGAGCATTACAGAAGGACATGCTTTCTAGAGTCGACCAAGTCAAGACTGTTTCAGACGAGCAGCTAGCACAAGACTTCCGCGCCATTGTCTCGTTAGTCAAGACGTTGAGCCGCTCGGTCCGACCGTTAAAGGATGCGAACATATTCGAAGTGCTACATGCGCGTACCATGCTGAACGATGTGGATAATAGCCAGTGGAATACGCGCGCACAAATGAAGTGCTACATCGAGGCATGGGTCTGGTCTGTCCTGCTTGAGCTCGTCTTCTGTGGGCCCTTCACCATTTTTCAGAATGTTGGAATCGCTCTGCGCCAGAACTGGAACTACCTCTTCAGCACTACTGGCATTGCGGACTGGCCAGCTCCTTCGACGGCATGCGAGATCTGGCGGTGTTTGACCATGCAGCAGTTGGTGGATGACGTTGGCGAGAATTGCATCAAGAATGGACAGTCCGCAACAAAGCATCATGACCCGGGAGTCCTGGAGAGCGCAGTGATCGAGGGTCGCTCTAAAGTGGCGAACATCATAGGAGAGTGTCTCATGCAGATTTCTTCGACGGCAGATTTCTCCCGCATCTCCTTCATCATCGACAAAGCATACTCCCTTGCTCTTCAGATGTCACTTCAGCGTTGCCGACTCCAGATCACATTCCCCGCTGTAGGATCTGACTTCATCGAGGCTGAAATGCATCCTGTCACCGACCCTGACGGTGACGAAGTCAAGCGGGGGGCCGTTGCCTTCATCGTGAACCCCGGCCTGACCAAATGGGGCGATGCGCACGGAAGAAGCTTCGATGAACGCTACGACATCGTGCCCGCTTTGGTCCAACTGGAGTCTATGGGAGTCAAGGAGCAAGAGCTGTGATCAAGACAGGCTTTGGTGCAATGTGGGCCATGGAAACTCGAACACGCCTAGTGGTCGATGACTTTAGAGCAGTGCGTATGAAGTCAGGGACTTGGTACTCTGGCATTCACATGGAGGAAACATGCTAGCGATGCTGGTAGTTTAGCAGTGAAATAAGTAGAACTTTCAAGGACTACGTCTTCACTAGTATAAACCAATTATATCTGGCATTCAAAGAAACCAGTACTGTACATGGATGTAGAGCACTAATGAATAGGGATGGCGGCGACCAGATGGAGATGAAAGTGTTCACGTCAGAACGCGTCGTGCGCCATCTCAATTTCCAGCCTAGCGCCATTTTGCACGCGTCGCATCCACGAGCACACCCTCACGTACCGTGCAAGCACCCGCACCCGCGATTACCAATTGCCTTCTCCGCTTCTCCAGACCCGAGTTTTGCTCGATATTATTCCTTCTTCGGCTTCCCACCATGCAATAAGCTGCTTCACACCCTATTTACGCCGTGCAAGCCACCAAACGCGTCTCTTCGCGTCTTCTCCAACTTCCGCTTGCAGGACACGCCGAACCCACATAGACGACCATGTACCTCCCACGCAACCTAATCGCACACCTCTACAACAACCTTGTAAAACGAACACATGCCGCGGCTCCTCCCGTCTTGCTTCTCGTCGCCCTCGAGCCAGACGCGCTGTGTGCCTGCAGGATCCTTACCGCGTTGCTGAAGCGTGACTATATACCCCACAAAATACAACCCATAGCCGGATATGGCGACCTGTCACGTGCAGCGGACGAGCTGGTGCGGCCAATGCGGACCACGGAAGGAGGAAGCGGGGGCGTTGTGGTGTGTCTAGGCGTCGGTGGCATGGTGGATCTGGAAGAGACGCTAGGACTTGACGTGGATGAGAATGGGCAGGGTGGGACTGGCGACGTCGAAGTCTGGGTGCTGGATGCGAGGCGGCCGTGGAATCTGGCGAACGTGTTCGGCACCCCCGTGGGCGAGGACCCGACTACTGGAGAGCTCGTGCGGAGACAGGCTGGTGTGGAGAAGGGCAAGATCCTGCAGAGCTACCAGACATCAAGAGGAGGCATCATAGTCTTCGACGACGGAGACATTGAAGAGGAGATGCAGTCGGAGCGGACGGCGTACTGCGCGCTGGAAGAAATGCCCGAGATTGGAGAGGAGGACGACCTGGACGACGACTCAGATCACGATGACGAGCCGTCTTCAGCACAGCAGTCGAAGAAGAGGAAGTCGTGGAGCGAGGAGGACGATTCAGCAGACGACATGTCCGACGACGAGCGACCACCACAACGGCGGAGGAGTAATTCGGTATGTATGGCAGTATTGGGAACAAGAGACGAGGTCTGACATCACACAGGGAGGCTCGATACCCTCATCACCAGAACGAAGACCGGCAAGGAGAGGGCTGCTCGTGGAGAACCAGCTTGGCGGATCATCCGACTTCTCGCGCTCAGACTCCCGCAGCCGTTCAGCATCGCCAGCAGTAGCGGCACCACAAGAAAAGTCTGTAAGGACGCTTCGAAAGCAGCTCATGGTCATGCGGAAGAAGCACACGGCCGTCCTCGACAAGTACTACCAGCTCGGCGCATCCTACGCGGAACCCGTCTCATCGCTCGTCTACAACCTCGCCTCCGAACTCGGTCGCGAAGACAACGACCTTCTCTGGAACGCCATTGTTGGAGTCAGCAGTCTGGAGCTGTACGGACGAACAGGCAGCGGTGTCGGCCTGAACCCACTCTCAGCAGCTGGTGGCTCAGCAGGGTGGAACGGCAACCGAGGAGAGCAGATTCGATCCGTCCTGCGCGATGAAGTCCGCCGCCTAAACCCTGTCACAGATCCTCACGGCGTAGCTCGCGATGCAAGTATGGGTGACGCAAGTGGTGTCATTCCTACAAGTGCCCGCTCAGCAACAGACAAGTCAATACGACTCTCCCCCGAACCACGTTTCCTCCTTCTACGGCATTGGTCGCTGTACGAAAGCATGTTACATTCGCCCTACCTGTCCGCCAAATTACACATCTGGAGCGATGCAGGTCAAAAGAGGTTGGCCAAGCTACTCGCAAAGATGGGAGTGTCGCTGTCGGAATGCAAACAACGATATACACACATGGACATGGACCTCAAGCGCGGACTACGAGAACGGCTCCTCAAGTTCGCACCACAGTACGGCCTCGACGGACTCGTTCCGCCACCACCTCGCAGCGGCGACATGAAGGACGGCTGGGGCTTTGTCCGCTGTTGGGGCTGGAAAGCATGTCTCTCCGCCATCGACGCGGGCGTCATCCTTGGTGCCATCCTCGAAGTCGGCGACGCAAAAGACCTCTCCCACTCCTCCTTCGACTCCTCCAACCACACACACACCAACCAAGACCACGCCTCCGAAATCCCCTCAACACAAGAACAACAGACCGCCGCCCAAGAACACATCACATCCCGCTTCTGGACCGCCTACGACGCCCTCGGCAACATCGACCTCTTGATTCAACACATCGTCACCGCACAGATCCTCCACCGCGCCATCCTCCGCACGGGTACGCAACTCATCGAGAAGAAACAAATCCGCCACCTCCGCGCCTTCCGCATGGCCGTCGTCAAAGAAGGCCCAGACGTCCACCTCTTCACGCACCCGGGCGCCCTCACCAAACTCGCCCTCTGGATCGCAGAAGCCATCGTCGAGCTCAACGGCACCAAGGGCAAAAACCGCGGCTCGGAACTCGTCATGGCCGGGCTGGACGAGAGCAGGGGCCTGTACGTGGTCGTCGGCCTCGGCGGCGGCGGCGCAACCGAATCCGCGAAGGAGCGCCTGATCAAGCGTGACGCGCGCATCAAAGCCCGCGACGCAAAGCGCAAGGCTCGCGCCGACGACAAGGAGAAAAAGCGCCAGGCGCGCATCGCGCGCAATCTCGCCGCCGGCCTCGAAGACGACGAGGTCGAGGACGAGACCGAGGAGGAAGACTCCGAGGACGACGAGGATGACAGCGACGACGAGGCGGATGCGCCCAAGGGCTTCGGGCGGAATCGCTTCGGCAATGCATTTCAGGAGGTTGTGCGGGAGACGGGGGCGAGGGTGCGCATGGACAGTTTTGAGGCGTGTGTTATTGAGATTCGGAAGGAGGATTTGAGTGGGTTTCTGGAGAGGCTGAGTATGAAGGCGGTGGTTGGGTAGGGGAGGGGATTGGGCAATGTCATTGCGACAGGTGTTTCTTTTGTGTTTGTGGGGGTTTTGATTGAGACGCATAGCGTGGTTTGGTTTGGATTGGTATTGGTATTCTTGCTTTTGAGGCATGGGATGGGTTGGACATGTAAAGCGATGGGATAGCGCCATGATGTACACTTTCAGCATAAGCTTAGCGAAGCAATGTTTCATATCTCGGGACGAATCATTAATTACCACACCCAAACAAACCGCACCCGTGAGTGAAACATGCAAGAAAAAAGTGGTATCATATCAGCATACTCAAGTAAAAACCATGCCCACCCTCACTACCACGTCCCCCTCTTGTCGTTAATAACCAAGTCCTCCTCCTCACTCTCATACCCGTCCACGGCCCCACTACTCCGCCTCTTGCCCATGCGCTGCTTAACCCCATCCTTGAGCCTCTTCTTGACCTCCTCGATATTGCCGTCAATCGTGCTAAAAGGCTTGAGCATAAACCCGCCAAGATTCGCGCTCGACGCATTACGACTGCGGCTCTTCTTAGGCGTGTGCGGGCGCGACGAGAAAATGTCCTGATTCGCGAGGTCGCCAAAGGACTCGTTGCGCGGGAGCGAGCCCGCCGGCGACGTGGGCGAGGCGGGGAAGTCGTAAGTTTCGACGGCCTGGGGGGCTTCGGCGCGGGCGTCTGCGTGCGTCTTGATGCTGGGTGGGGTTGAGGGGGCGTCGGCGTTGAAGGGGTCTTCGATGATGCGCTTGCTGTAAAAGTCCTCGTACATTTCCGGGCCGAGTTCGTTGATGATTTCGTTGACGCGCTTGGCGAGGTGGGAGCGGCGATCTTGCAGTTTGGCGAGTTCGCTGTTGCTGAAGGGGTTCATGGCTTTCCAGAGGGGGCCGAGGGATTTTAATATGTCCATGGCGACTTCGCCGAAGCGCAGCGCGCCGTAGGTCACGCTGACGTAGAAGATGAGCTGTGCGATGATGAGGTAGCGCTTGTGGATGCCTGCGGGGAGGTAGCCGTTGCAGTTGTTGTAGCGGTACCAGTAGAGGCCGATGATGCAGTACCAGGTGTAGGCGACGGGCGCGGCGACCATGGCAACGAGGAGCTTCCATGTTGCCATGACATCCCTCGCCTGGATCTTTACGTTGGAGGCTGCGAGAGCTTCTTTGGCCTTTGCGATGGAGATGAGCTTCGTGGAGATGAAGACGAGACTGAAGAGGAGTGTGCCAGGGATTACAAGTGCGCTCAGGAAGACAAGCTTTGCCAGTCTGAAGCAGAAGATTCCAAAAGCCACAATCGGATGCATCTTGGCGACTTGTACTTGATGGTCTCGCAGTCCGAGCGCTCTAAGCTTGCGGTTGTAGATGGTGACTTCTTGCTTGAGCTCAATGATGCGCGGATCAGACTTGTACCGTTCGTAGCCTTGGACGAGGCGACGATTAAGCTCCACGATTCTAGGCAGTGGCAGTTTCGTGCCCTTGGAGTTGTAAAGGCGGCGCACAGCTTGAATGACCTAGTCGCGTTGTCAGCTTGAGAGATATGAGATATGAGGCTGGACATACCATAAGCGTGTCGTAATCCGGTGTGGTGACTGTGACCGAAATCAATCCTTGACGAACAGTTTCGAGCATCTCGCCAATAGCGTCTCGTCTCCCTGGTCCTTCAAACTTCTTCGCAAGCTCCGCAGGGACATCAATCGCTGTGCCAAACTCAATGACAGCCCTTGAACGGAACTTGTGAGCGTGGAAGTAGTTCATGCCAACCGGGATGATCTTGAGGTTGCAGTCAGGTTTCGATGCGACAGTACCGAGAGCCATAATCGCGACACCAGCTGTGATGCATTAGCTTTGCATTTCCGTCAGCAGTTGGGATATCTCACCTTTCAGAGGCAGAAGATCAGTACGGTCATGGCTACCTCCCTCTGGGAAGATACCAATGCTGCCACCATGGTGTAGTACTGCGTGTACAGCATCGTAAACCTCGGTCTGGTCGAGCTTTGGCGCAACCTTGAAGGCTGACCCTTCAAAGCCCTCCTCCACGCCCTTCTTGTTTTCAGCGCCGTTGACGAACGTGCCGTCCTTGGTCATATCGCTCCGTCCAGTAAGTTGTTGCATCGCAACGCCGCCCTTGAAACCGCGCTTCAGCCTGATCTCTTCCGGGCCCTTGATCTCCAATATCTCCGCACTAGCCGCCTTATTGTCGACCTTTGGCAGCACAATCGAGCCGCCCACCTGAAACTCCTTGTCCTCGAAGTTCGTGCCCACGCCGCGAAGTAGCGTCGGATCGTTGATCGGGTCCGGTAGGTAGATCTTGCCCTCCGCCGTTTTCGTCATGTCCATTGCTCTGCCGACGGGCACAACGCCCGTCAAGCCCGCCATGGCGCCTATGAACCTGCGCTTCATCGACTTGTCGGCGATCAGGAATTGAATTCGGCGGTCGGCTTCTTTCTTTACCACGCGCATCAGCATGAGTGGGTCCACGAACTGCTCTTGTTAGCGAAGCGATTTCGCGGGTTCGCATATCTTCACGGCCTACCTGGTTGGCATGCGGCGCGCACACGAAAATGACAGGCCCCTCCTTCGGCACCTTCCAACTACTCCTAGGATGTACCTCGCGGAAGAAGAGCTCCACCAGTATCGAAAACGTCCACAGAAATGCATCGTAGACGTATTTATTCATGACAGCAATGGGCTTCTTGCCCTTCTGCTTGCTGTTGTCCGCCATGGTGGCGTGTATCCTCCAAGTTGCTCAGTCGCAAAGTAATAGGTAGCGATAAAGTGTAGTAGCGATTGCAGGTGCCGTGAGAACTGATCGAAGGCTCTCGAAACGTAGCGATAGTGGGGACACGTTGGAAGAAGCTGTGGCCCTGTCACATGTCAGTATCGTGTCTTTTCATGCCTCCAAGACCCTTTCCTACCCGTGCTTTCACTCCACTCTTTCCTTCCTTGCTATCTTGGGTGTACTTGGATTTATTGCCGCCTGAGGTATTTACGACGAGGATATCAGGCCATGCTAGGCGTCGCCTTCCGGGTACAGATAGCCTCCGCAATAGCCGAGTCGCGGGCGGGCGATTGCGTGTGTTGAGGACGGCAACGGCTGCGTGCGCGCGGTCGGGCGCTATTTCTGTTGTTGAGCACGGAAATGCGGAGGGTCGCTGAACCGGGGGAGCGGTCCGTCGAGGGCCTATGTCATTGCGGCCAAGCGCTTTTTCGCGGACGGCAAGGTGGCGTGGGAGCGCGGGGTTCATTAGCACGCGAGCACCACCATCCTTGCACCATGTCACGACATCACATAGGCTGTACACTTCTCAGAGAAAGTAACATTGAATAGCTATACACTAAGCGTCAGACGACCTATAGGCCCTCATCTATGTATGGACCAAGGTGCGGCTGTCCTGTATAGCACGACCGGTCGTGGTGGGATATAGAACAAATGGAAACTATGTACAAAAATCGAAATCCAGTTCCTGACGCATGAGAGGAAGTGGTGTGAAGGGGGAACAGTGATGTTCTCGTTCAACATCTACAAAGCTGCAGCGGCAGCTACAATTACGGCAGCGAGAATTGCAGTGGCGGCAGCCTTCATGGTAACTGCCGCACCCTCGAACTGCAAAGGCTGGCTCGGACTCGGCACAGGCAAACTGCCATTAACAGATGCGCTGGGGATTGGCAGTCCGGAAATGGTTCCCACGGGTGGCTGAACGTAGACTGTCGTAGTAAGAGTGGGAGAGCACGAGGTGGACGCCTTCGTAACAGGAGGAACGTAGACTGTCTTAGTCACGCTTGGAGTGCAAGACTTCGATGAAGGCTTCTCTCCAAACTCACCGCCTGGCTTGAAAGACGAGCTGGAATGAGCTGGGGCACTTGTGCTGTTGCTTGGGCCGGCGGAAGGCAATACTGGAGCCGGAGTGACAGAGGTTGCGGGAGCACTGGCGCTCGAAGCAGGCGCAGGCGAAGCTGATGAAGGAGAGAAAGTGAACGCAGGTACGGAGCTCGGCGGGGCTGGGGCAGGAGCCTGGCTCGAAGGTGCCGATGATGGTGCTGACGAGGGTGTTGGCGAGGGTGCTGACGAGGGAGCCTGGCTAGAAGGAGCTGGCGCAGACGATGCTGCGGGCGTAGAGCTGGGCTTGGGTATCGCACTCGTGGAAGGTTCGGGCTTCGACTCATCCTTCTTAGCTGGAACAGTGCCCTTCTTGAGCATCAAAAGAGCCTGGGTGACTTCAAGAGCAGAGAGCTGCTGGCCGACACCAGACTTGCCATCCCATGCGCCAGTGTACCACTTCGAACCGCAAGTCTTGCCGTCAGTGCCGCCGGAACAGGACTTGGCAGCACCAATAGCCGACGCCTTGAGGTACTTGGTGATGGTGTCCTTAGTGAAGGGAGCCATGATCGCGGTCTTGGCCATGAAGCGCGACAGATAGGCCTTGAACGACTGCTGATCAAGGTTGCAGTGGCGGCCGGTCTCGCCAGTCTCGCAAGCTGCCTCGAACATGATGTCGGTGGCGTTGTCGTAGGGCTTGAAGAAATACCCCTCGGCGTGGCTCATGAAGCCAGATACGCGGTCTTTCCACGTGGAGTCGCCCTTGGTGAAGTCGAACATGAAAGCCGAGCCGTGCAGATACATGGCGTTGTTGTAGGTCCATTGTGTCTATCAAAGTTAGATCAATCGCACACATTTTGTATACCAATCACTTACCTTGTCGATAGTCTTCTCGGCGCAGTTCTCCTTGTCGCCTGCACCGTCGTACACCTCGAATTTATCGGTGACAAGTCCGACCTTCTTCGACCAGTCGTACACCTTGGTAGCGGTGTCTACATTCAAGTCAGTAACGCATCTAACACGGCGTGATTGAGCGACTTACCAGCATAGGACTGGTTGCCGGTGTAGCGGGCAAGGCGAGCACCGAGCGCAAAGGCACATCCGTTGGAGATGGAGTTCTTGTAGTTGTATCCATACGAGTTCTCAGGGTAGATCTGCCACTTCAAGCCACCACCGCACGAAGTCTCGTCCCAGCGGCTCATGATGTTGTTAAAGCTGTTAACTGCGACATCCAGGTAATCCGCAGGAGCTTTCTCGGCATCAGGGAACTGGTACTCGAGCGCAGACATGACTGCCAGCGCCCAAAAAGCCTGGTCATCGTTGCCTGTCTGGCTGCGGCGATAGTCCAAGATGAAGTCGTTGGCGGGCCCGTAGTTGGCAGTCAGAGCCCGTTGCAGCGTCTTCGTGAAGCTGTCGTCTCCGGTGAACATGCTGTACTCAATCATGCCCTGTCTCCTTGTCAGTAACCCCACATCCCATGCGCATGCCCTCACTCACACCCCAAGCAGCCCCACCTTCCCACCAGTAATGCGGCTGCGGCCAGATGCCCACATTCTCGATTGCCGTGCCCTCCGCACCGCCCTCATACAGCGCCATGAGTCCTGCGGCATACTGCTTCGACGCGGCAAGAATAGACTCCTCGGATTCCGGATCGAGATCGACAGCCTTCGCGGTCGACGCGAGCACGAGGAGCGCAGCTCCAGTAAACTGTGTGAAGAAGCGCATGTTATCTTTGCAAGTTGAGAAAGTGAGCGTAGTAGTGTGGAAAGAACAGCGTAGACAAGGAAGGTATCAAGCGTGGTCGCAACGAAAAGAATGGAAGGCCAGCTCAAGCAAGCAGGCGCGCAAACGAAGGAGAGTTAGTTGGGAGACGAGGACGTGAATGGAAAGAGAAAGACTCCAATTGAAGGGCTAGGAACAGAAGAAAAAGCAGTCACCACCATGCACATGCCAAAAGCCCACCCATTAGCGTTCGTCATCCTGTGATTATCGCCATGCTATTTCCACTGCCCGCCCTATCCTGTCGCTCCATTCGCGCGTGGGTGAGCGATGTGGGCAGGAGCAGGCGGCTCCGCGCCCCACTTTCGCGCCTAGCGTAGTTTCAAAATCCAGGAACAAGAAACGCGCGGCACCAATCACGGCGCATCGGCCTTGTTTCAAACAATGCGCCATTGTTTCTGGGGGGCGGTGCACAGCGGTCGGCGAGATATCAAAGGTGCCTCGCCCCCGTTCGTGTGGTCGGGATGGGCTGGTCTTGGGGCGGCTGTCTTCAGGAGTCAGTGTTGTACGGCAGGCCATGCTCGAGCAGTACGACGGCGCACAGCGTTTGGGGGCGACGCATTGTTACGAGCATTGCATGTGGAGGGGTCTGATTGGCCAAGACTCATGGTAATATCCAGGACAATGCATTGTTACCGGGCATGTCGATGACACTCTCCTGCTATCCACCGCCATTCCTCCAAGTCCGACCGCGATTTCATTGTCTAACAATGACTCTGCCTAACGCCACGATCCACGAATACAAAGCCCCCAACGCCCACAAATGTCCTCTCATCCACGCCCCCACTTGCGTTTCTTGGGAGCAGGACAAACCTCAGGACGGTCGTCCTCGAAATCCGATGATTCCTCGTCGTAAACCTGACCTCGAGGGTTTCCCATATCCTGGTCTGGGACTTGGCGTCTAGCTTCTGAGCCTTCAGGTCCTCCTTCCAAGCCTTGAAGTCCAGCTTCTTGAGCCTTGCGTGTCTTTCTCTTGTTGTACGCCTTGATCCCGCCTTTAACGACCTTCGGCCCGTGTTTGATAGCCAGGGGAATACCAATAGCAAGCAGAGGGACGACCATTGTTGGTAGAGAGGAGAATGTGTGGTTGTTTCGGACTGGCGGTAGGTTTGGTGGTGAGGGTTGCGGGTTGAGTATGGTCTGGTCTGGTATAGAGGTATGATGAAGAAGCTTAACGACACTAAGGCCTACCGGTCGTTAGGCTTTATACCTTTGTCAAAGACTGCATGTGTCACAGTGTATAGACGCCGAAGTACGAATTTTTCAAGTCGTGACTGAGCTTTTGAATGTGTATATTCAACACTTGACTATCAATATACATGCGCAGGGCGTCACTCTGTCATGATGTTTCGACCATTCGCATAACTGTCCGTGAATGCAAGACTACAGATTATCAACATCTGTCCATTCACACCGTAGTTGTTTGACACGTGAAGACATTGAGCACATCACAGCTTAGTCTGCAGATATGTTATCACCAAACAGAGGGACAATATGCATGCAAGAGCGTGGCGATATCTTGAGCGTCAATAGGCCAAACAGTCTACAGAGAAAGAACATCTCAATTTGAAAATAGAATCAGATGGACCTGGTGTGTAGTAGTCTATTTTCTGAAACAACCAAATTCGACCTAATTTCATTCAACCTTATTAGAGAACTCTCGCTGGGACAGTTTCAGCTTTCATTCTAATATGAACATCTATCCACCAGTCTATCCAGATGTAGCCGCGAAACGGCCATGTCGGTGAGTACGTGCAGCCTCGTCTTCCGCCCCCGCTCAGCTTGCACCACCAAGTCGCTTCTCCTTCTTGTCCTTCTCGGCCTCCTGAATCGACTTGAGCTCGTCCTTGGACGCGTTGTACGCTGCCGAGACTTGGTTGAACGGGTTCTCCGGGTGTTTCTCGAACTCCTTCCGTATCTGGTCGATCTTCTGGTTTCGCCGCAGACCCTTCTCGTCCTTCATCTCCTCGAGTCTCCGCTCTTCGTACTGTGCGTATGCGGCCTTGAACCTCCTTTCGGGGTGGCGGTCGAGCTTGTCCTTTTGTTCGGCTGTGAGGTCGAGGGCGTCGAGCGCGTTGTCGATACCAGAAGCGTTAAGGGCACTGGGCTTCGTGTCGAAGGATCCAAGAGCGCCGTCGATGCCGCGGGATTTCTTCTCTGCCTTGGGTGCTTTGCCCTTGGGCTTGGAGGGCAGAGAAGCCTCCTCTTCGCGCAGGAGGGCTTCCTTCTCAGCCTTCTTGCGCGCGGCTTCGGCTGCCTTTTCAGCGGCGGCTTCCCTAGACGACAGTCAGTATTTTGCAGTCTTCACTCATGCAACAGCAAACATACGCCTTCGCATTTGACTTTGCGCCCTTGTCCCATTCCTTTGCCTCGGCTTCTTCAGCCTGTTTACTCTTTACTGCCTGCTTTGATGCGGCGGCTTCGGCCTTGCGCGCCTGTCCCTGCGCCTTCTTCGAGCCCCCACCATCCCCACCACCAGCGCCGCCTTTCTTTGCCATGACTGTGTGAAGTTTTGTGTGACCGGTATGGAAGTTTTGACGACGAGCTTGAAGGGCTGAATGTTGCTGTAACGTAGAGGGCAAGTTTGAATCAAAATTTGGTTGATTGCGGCGATGGCAGCGGAGGTGCCTGCGCGAAAGACAAGGTGGGGCACCAGACTGCGTCACCGGCACGCGTGAATGACTAAGCACGCAACCCAGCACAATGTGAAGACGGCAGGTGCCCAATACCAATGACATTTGATTTCATTGGGCGACATGATTTTTTGGGTGCTCTGTTGGCGATGTATAGTCAAATTCGTTCCGAAGATGCGACCTCGTCGACTCACAGCTCACGATTATGATTTGTGTGTCTTTAGATCACGGAATCAATCTTTCCATCTTCATCAGAGAGGCTTGACCCTCCCATACCTCACACAATATCCTCGTCCTTCTCTCTCCTCAAATGTTCCCTCCTTGCCCGCATAGCGAACTTGGGCGTCAAATGCTTCAAGCCCATCCACGGTGTATTGATAGGACTAGGGCCTGTGTAGATGAAGATGTCGTAAAGAGCAGCGCCGAAAGCGCACCCCAAGAACGGCGATACCATGGGTATCTGACGAACTTTATTAGTGCTGCTCTGCGATCATGAGCGTTTTGCTTACCCAGAAATAGTATCCGCCAGCAGACCAAACCTCACTGCCGTACCCAACGGCATAGGACATGAGTCGTGGACCAAAGTCACGAGCAATGTTGATAGCGTATCCCGTTTCCCACCCAAAACAGGAACCCAGACCGAAGATGAGAAAAAAGAGACACAAGGGGAACCATTTATCGTCCTATACCATGATTAGCTTCGTTCACTCGATGACCTACAACAACATACCTTGGGAACGCCATTATTACTGGGATCTTTCAATGCAAAGATGACAAACATCAACAACGCGCTGGCAATAAACTCTGAAAAGAACTGGCTAGCCTTTGGAAGGAAGGCTTGCGGATAGGTGCAAAATATGGCAGCAGTCGCCTTCTCCGCCGGCGGTACTGTTCGCAAGCCTCCTTCGAAGTAGTCGATTGCGGAGATGTAGTTGGCGTACACGATACCACTTCCGACGAACCCGCCAAGCATCTGGGCCATAAAATAAACAGGGAATCTACGCCATGGGAGTTTGCGAAAGAGACAGTTGCTGAAGGTTATCGCAGGGTTCAAATAGGCTCCGGAGTCACCAGCGACATATATGCCCAGCATAACACCCAGGGCCCAGCTGTCAGACAGTCAGCATGGATGCAGGTATGGAAAATTTGTAGCTAACTCACCCCCAGTTTATGCTTTGATACTGCCCGAAGCCATTCCCACCGGGCGCTGTAGTCTGTCCAGAAGACAGCAGGACCTGCGCCACTGAGCCATCACCAAACATCACCATAATGGCAACACCCCAGAACTCAGCAAATGGTTCTCTGAGTACTGTTCGGATCCTCGACCATAACAGCTCAGATGCCGCACCATGATCGTGCTCTTCATCGATGGGAGCTTGTGGATTCAGTCCAAGCGCTGAGCGCGTTTTCTGTGCACTAGACGATGTTCGGTTCGGCGACAGTTCTGTCGAGTGTGCAGAGGATTCTGTCTGAGCTTGCGTCAAAGGTGTATGGGAGCTGTAGCCACGCAGCCTGGGGTCGGTTCGGTCGTCGGCCCAGTCATGGGATAGGGATGGCCCGGGAGCCATCGGACCTGAGCTGGTGGCCATTTCTGCTGTTCAACAACGATGCAACAAGGTCCGATCGCGAACGAAAATCAAGCCAAAAGAAAGCTACGTTAGCAAGGGAAACGGGAAGTAATGCAAATCGCAGCGCCTTCCATAGCGACCTGCTTACAGCTTAAAGAAGCGCCTCTCCTTGCCCTCGGCTCTTAAGCCAAACGACGTCACAGCATAGTACTTAGCTTCTGCCCCAAATGCCATTGGAGGCCATTATGGCATTTCCCCCGCATTAGCTAGCGATCTGCCAATCTGGGGTTTTATTTCCGCGCCGTCAGCTTGGGCGTGTCTGTTGTGCGCCATAAATGACGTTTGCCTAGCTTGGGAGACGGAAGAGGCACTCCGCATGCCTAGGGATCTCGATGCGTGGAGGGTTCAATAAGTGACAACTTCGCATCTCCTAGTATCGCTGAGCCATCTGCATCATGAATCTGATATCGAATTGTGGTGTCTTTCTCCACAGATCTGGAGAGTGGAGCTCCGTGGAGCAGTATTGTGGGCTTTTGCCGGGGTGCAGATGATCGACCCACACGTTCGTGTGGTGGAAGATGCCGTGCCAAGCAGATTTTGCAACTTCACCTCTCACTTCACCGCGCTTCACCATCACCCACAACACCATGCAGCCGCAGCATGCAACTCACAACCGACGCCATAGATTCCCACTCTCATCTAGCTTGCAGGCGCATCGAGACTGTCTTTGCTCCAACCACTGCGACACGGTAAATGCAGTGCGCAGTCCTTGAATACTGTCGCTGTAACTCTCATTCAATACACATCCAGTATATCTTAGTCAGATTCACTCTCATTCTCATTGACGTTCCCTCATGGTTGCTCACTCTATATTTGCTTCATCGCTTCTGCCTCAAACACCCAGTCTCGATCATCTTCCTTCCGCCTTCTCCATCGCTATATCTACGGCACTATGGCTTCTACCTATTCTCATCTTCCTAGTAGACACGCCCGCGGGTCGCAACATGTTGCACTGTTTCTACAGCTCCACAAAGGACGCAATGACGCTGCGACGCATTGAGCACTTTCCTTTTCAAAGACGACCTCTTCAACATTTGCCTCCAACATCGCTTTCCGAGCGATGCGGTCAGCGCGGTGTCGTAGGGAGCATATTCGGCGTTGTGCTCTCTTGAAGCCTCACGAGCAGGTGCAACAAGAACATTGCATATCTCAGGATATCCGACATTGCGGGCAGACTGTGCGCATCACAAGGCGATGCAGTACTGTAGACTGCACACATCGCGGGGTAGAGTGTAATGTCGTTGCGTTCGCATCAAGTTCTCACTTTGCACGTGGGCTGCTCTCTTTCACCTGGCCGGCGCCCTCCATCTTCCGCCCCACCACACCTTTCCCCCCTCCGCTACATCTACCACTTAATTCTCAATCCTTCCAAGTTCAATAGGCAGTCCCGCTCAAAGAGGGTTTGGCACAATTGGAAGCCTGGGGTAACACTCGGTGCAAAACTACGATTCTAGCGATCGGATCCAGTTGATACCTCCTCTTTGGGACTCTGAGCCCACAGACTACCTGCGAGTTAGAAGGGTGATTCCTCTAGCCAGCCATATTAAGGGAACTGTAAAGCTAAGACCCGAGGTTTAGCTTTTTTGCTCGCGCGTTCGAATCGGGGTGGGGAGGGTGTTGGGATTGTTCTTTTTGGAAGGGGAGGGATGGTGTGCAGCGCTTTCACTTCAGGCTGGGGATCTGCGAGATCAGAATGTCAGCAACAAGGTAATGGATTAAGTCCAAGATTCACACATAGAATGCTAGCAATCCTTTCATCCTAATGACATCGTAACAAGGTCGACCATCTCCACTGACCCCGCAAATGAGTGGCATATATAGACCGATGAAGTGTGACATCTGCTTGGCGGTACCTATTAGCGTAATGTACGGCGATATCAAGATATGCGCTGCAATCAAGAGTCCTGGCGGTTCACGTTCCTTTCAAAGCTATGGCAAATCAATACAATTTGAACATTAAAAAGGGTATCATTAACATCATCTACTAAACGCGAACCAACACATCTCTCACATCGACTCGAACAAACTCCCGGCCAGCCACACGCCCACACATCCCGCCAGCGCCGCCGCACCCGCAATCCGCTTACTCCACCCCAGCTCCTCATCCACCCTCACCGCACCCTCTCTCCTCGCCCCCTGCACCGGCTTGACCTCCCCAACAACATGCTGCGCCTTGCTCGGCGGCTTCGCACTCAAACTCTCATTATGCCTCCTCTGCGCATCCGCAATCATCCGATCAAGCGCCTCCAACTCCTCTCTCCACCGCGTCTGATTCCTGCCCCCACCCTGCAACTCCACATTCTGGACATTCCCAAAGAAATCCATAACACGCCTGTTCCTTGCGCCCTGCTCACCACCCTCAAACAAATCATAGCGTATGCCCGCATCCGAGTGGATCTTCGCGGAGTCGTAGCTATCGAACAGCTCGCCCATTGTCAGCTTGGACGTGGGGCTCGTGACCTTCTGCTCGAGGAATTCGAGGTTGTAGTAAGTGTAGCGGTCGATGACGGCGACGCCGACGTCCGAGTCGGCGTGGTGCGAGTAGGAGGATTGGTCGATTTCGGAACTGCCGGTGGCGAGGATGTTGGGGGAGTAGAATTTCGAGTACATGGTGTTGGCTTGGCAGGTGTCGATCATGAAGAGCACTTCGTGGTAACTGCATGTACTATTAGTAGGTGTTATTGTGAGTAGAGGGAAGGACGTGCCGTTTCTTCTCCCACATCTGCCCGAATGCGTCTGCGAGGTCGAATGCGCTGATTTCCTCGGCGTCTTGGAATTTGAGGAATTCGTTGCCGCCGTGGCCCGTCATGTAGACTAATATGTTACTCCGTTCGTCGGTCATTAAGCGCTTGCTGCGAGGCATGTCCGGGCCCACGCGGTCCGTCATCAGGCGGATGAAGCTCTCGACTGTGACCTCATAGCCTCGGTAGTCCACCTCAATGTTGTCGCCATAGAGGTCCAGTGCACGGTCGGCGTTGTTGAACACATTGCCAGGGAATGCATTGCGCGGGTTGCATGCCATGTCATCCGGCAGCATGAGGATGATTTGCGAGTCGGGGATGCCCAAGCGCTTTACCGTTCGATATAAAGAGAGGACATTGGCGAGATGGCGGTAGTTGAACCAGAAGCGCGATGTCGAGACAAGGACAGCCCAATTCGATGTGTGTTCGCTGGCGACAAAGGGGGCTGCCAGCAGCGGCAGCAGGGCGGCGGAGAACTTCATGGTGGGTGTGAAGTTTGTAAACAGGGGTGGGAATTACAGTCCGTGGATTGGTGGCAACACCGCCCAAGATCGCTCGAAGATTCACGTATAGCACCTCGCTATGCAGTTGATGTCGTTCGCGGTCGTTGAGCACCGACGAATCGGAGATAAGCCCCCATCCGGGCATAACGCAGCCTCACGTGCAAAGCTAACCCGCGCGCGACATGCGTCATGTCAAGCACGCAATGTGGATCATGAGGCCTATCTGAAGCTTCGCCAAAATCGCAACGGTGTCTCAATCCATCCCTCTCCAGGACCTCGCAACCATGGCGCCGGACCGGGGCTCGACGTCGCTCGATGATGAAAGAGCTGGGAATCACGCTCATGAGCGAAGCAGGTCCGGAGCGCGCAAGTATCTTGCGAAGCGAGCTGCGCAGCCGCAGAATTTCACGCTGCGCGGTGTCGTGGTTGGGCTGGCGATTGGCGTGGTCATATGCTTTTCTAACATGTACTTTGGCTTGCAGACGGGATGGGTGTCTGGGATGGCGATGCCTTCTGCTTTGATTGGTTTCGCGTACTTCAAGGTCGTGGCTCGGACGTTGAAGCTACCGTTCACGCCTGTCGAGAACGTCCTGGTACAGTCGGTCGCTGGTTCAGTGGGAACTATGCCATTGGGATGCGGATTCGTGGGTGTCATCCCGGCTTTGAACTACCTCCTAACAGAAGAAGAGAACGGACCACTGGACATCAGCTTGTGGAGACTGATCATCTGGTCTGTTGGCATCTGCTTCTTCGGTGTTGTTTTTGCCGTACCGTTAAGAAAAGAGATGATCATTAGGGAGAAGTTGAAGTTTCCAAGTGGCACAGCAACAGCGCTCTTGATCAGAGTCCTGCATGGAGATGAGAAGTCAAAGAAAATGGTCGCGCGAGAGACGAACGGTGATGAAAGCGAAGGGGAGGAGGAATCTCAAGGCTTGTTGCAAGGTTCTAACGAGGAGCACGACTTGCGCCCATCTCTAGATGATCAAGTCGAAGGACAAGAACAAGAAGAGGACCTTGTCGATGATGGAGAGTGGAAGGCCAAGATACGACTCCTTCTGGTTTCCTTTGCTGGATCTGCGCTCTACACTGTCGTATCGTACTTCGTCCCACAACTTCACGACATACCCGTCTTCGGGCTACCCTTGGCCACCAAATGGCTCTGGACACTCAACCCGTCCCCTGCATACGTCGGCCAAGGCATAATCATGGGACCAGCGACAACTCTCCACATGCTTCTCGGAGCCATCATAGGCTGGGGTGTGCTATCCCCTCTTGCAAAGCACAAAGGCTGGGCGCCAGGTCCGGTATCCGACTGGACCAATGGCTCCAAAGGCTGGATCGTTTGGATATCCCTCGCCATCATGCTCGCCGACTCACTCGTCAGTCTCGGCTGGCTCCTCCTCCGGCCCCTGATCACCATCGCAAGAGTATACTACCCCACCGCCAAAGAGACCTTCCAAACACACACCTGGAAAGAGCTCTTCACCCTAAACATCGCCCGCAAGCAGCGCTACACCCCACTCAACTCCACAACCTCAAGCCCCCTCACAGCCATCAAGAACCACCTCTCCAAAGACCAAGAACCCGACGCGCCGCCTGAACACCTGATATCCAACCGCACCACCATCATCGGCCTCATCTCCTCCCTCACCCTCTGCGTCATCGCAGTCCACATCTCCTTCCCCTCGCTCATCCCCTTCCGCCTCACCCTCCTCTCCCTCGTTCTCGCCCTCTTCCTCAGCATAATGGGCGTCCGCGCCCTCGGCGAAACAGACCTCAACCCCGTCTCCGGCATCTCCAAACTCACACAACTCGTCTTCGCCCTCGTGACGCCCACCTCGGGCCCCGCCGCAAAAAACGCAGTCATCATCAATCTCGTCGCCGGCGCAATCTCAGAGTCCGCGGCCCTCCAGGCCGGCGATCTACTCCAGGATCTGAAGTGTGGCCATTTACTGGGCGCCGCGCCGTCGGCGCAGTTTTATGGCCAGATTATTGGGAGTGCCGTGGGTGCGGTGCTGTCGGCGCTCGTGTACAAGTTGTACACGAATGTGTATACGATTCCGGGCGGGTTGTTTGAGGTGCCGACGGGCTATGTGTGGGTGTTTACGGCGCGGCTTGTCACGGGGTCGGGGTTGCCGCCGATGGTGAAGGAGTGGGCGAGTGGTGCGGCGGTCATATTCGCGATTAGCACGGTCATTCGGGTGTGGGGAAATAATAGGAAGATGCGGGGGCTCAGTGGGTGGTGGATTGATTTCGTGCCGGGTGGGATTGCGGTGGCTGTTGGTAAGTCTTCTCTGTCCTCGTTTTTCATTGCTTGTGCTAACATATTTGTGAAGGTATGTACAACACACCTAGTTTCACGCTGGCGCGTACGATCGGTGGACTGATTAGTCTGTGGTGGAGAAGGTGGAAAGGTAGAAGTGAGACGCCGATCATCGTGCTGGCAAGTGGTCTCATCCTGGGCGAAGGATTGTTCAGCATCATGAACCTACTGTTAGCGAGTCTGAAGGTGCCTCACCTGTAGATATCAAACGTTAGAATGACGAAGCTTTGCTCACATCACGAGGGTGTGCGCCGGATTAGAACAATGTTGTGCTAGTCGTGTATGCAGACTACATGCATATTTCCATGTATACTACCCATCCTGTGACGCCTAGTGAGGAATGCCATGAGGTATCAAATGTAATGCTGCGCCGCCTAGGCTGCACCGAAAAAAGCCATGCGAGAAATGAAAATCAAATGGAACGCCGTGCGATAACGCGGAACCGAAGTGCTCCAGTAGACTCCATGACGTGTCCTCCAACAATTATTGGGATTTTCTGCGCTTGCGAGACTGATTGCGTGCAGGTTGCGAATCTTGTGCCGTCATTCTCTGCTGGACCACATCTTCTGTGCGTATGGGCATTTGGCCATGTAAATCGTCAGAGGGTGTGTCACCCAGCTCCTAGTATGGATTGTACGGATCGCCAGCTGGTGTACCTCCTAATGCCATTTCTCGGAAGCCCGCCGGAACAGTCCAGCCGTGTACTGCGCAAGCACGCATGTATGCGTCGACTGCCTCACCAACACCATAGTCCTGGCGTCCTCCATGCTCTAGACGGGCAGGCTTTGGATCAAGACTTGAAATGGCCATGCGGACCTGCAGGAGGACGGACTCTATCGATGATACAGCACTCCAGCCGTCGTTAGTCAGGAGCTCCATGCACATCGCGCCGCCCGCAGTAACGTGACCACCACCGCCTTGGGCGAATCCCAGGAAACGAGGGCGAATGACACGAACAAAAGGCGGACTCATCGGATATTCTTTGCCAAAACGAAGCTCCAAGACGACGCTCTTGAAATTCGCCTTCTTCATGTCCATCGCCAACGGCAAAGTAGACTCAAATGAGTGCAGCTCCACAATCCACTGGTACATGTTCTCGATTTTGTCCTCATCGATGTGCCAGCCAAGTTCGTGGGGAGGCGTTGACTTTTGAACTGTGATGAGATCCTTGAAGTCCTTCATCAGGCGTCTCGTGGCTCCGTTGGTGGCCCATGCTGGCATTTGCAGCATAGGCAATTTGCTGTAATCCAGTGTACCGGGTACGTAGTCAGTGAGGGGCTGAGTCGGCGTTGACTTGGCGCCGAAAAGCTTGGAGACAAAGCCACCCAGCTTGCCCTTGCCCTTGTCGCCCGAGACTGAGTTGGGTGTGAGAAGCGGGTTGTGCTGGAGCATGACCAGGTCGTCGTCCTCGAGGATTGCGCGGTCTTCCTCAAGGGTCGCCACACTCGCCCCGTCATCATCGTCGTCAATCTCGATGGGGTCGTATTGGCTGCCACTAGTAGCCTTTTGCCGCTTGTTCTTCTGGTGATGGTTAGTATGTATCACAAAGTCTTTGGCTGGGTAACGTACGCTGGTAACCTTGGGCTTAGGCCGCCGCGAACCTGAAATCGCATGAATTGGGATCACGAGCGCACCACTGACACCTGTCGGAGTCATCTGAGGATCTTGGTCGATGAAGTCGTGAGGCTTCGTGGCTTTTTCAGGGGCGGTGGCAGCACTGCTGACGGTGTAATCTAGCCTAGTGTTGACGAAAAGATAGCGAGTCTGAATCCAATCGAGTTGAGGAACGACTAGATGAGGGGTCTTGCTTGTAAACTCGCTCGGTGCGTTGACAATCTCGTTGAGTGCTAAAGCTTGTGACATCTTGAGCTCGCTATTCGCCCAGCCATATCCGGACCCGTATTGAGAATATCCCAAGCTCGTGTTGACATCGAGTGCGTGGTAGACTCCGTTTCCGTATGCCCGACCGTGAAGAGTCTCGTTGAAGTGCAGACCCTCACGAATGATGCTGTGCCAATTCTGCATAGGGCTGCCGTGCCAGGCAAACAGCGTTGGGTATTTGAGACTGAGCCTAGCCGTGGTATCTCGGACTGCACTGATAAAGCGTCGCTCCTTGTCAGGCGCGCCCATGGCAAAGCGGAACTGCGTCCAGCCTGTCATGCCAAAGAGGGCATCTTCAGCTTTCCGTCCACTTGAGCTGTCGTCCTCGTTCTCGACTTGCACAATGCATGCTCGATTGGAAGCGATGATCCAGCGCAGTAGTCCAAGCACAGCAGGCGGTAGACGATCGACCCAAGAACTCAATGGAGATTGAGCCTTACGAATCAAGTACTTTTTCATGTCGTTCACAGTAGGAAGCACATCTAGCATAGCTGAAATCGCCTGTCGCTTCTGGTTTTCCGAGAGATCGTCAAAGTTTTGTTCATAGATGTAGAAACTCGCGGCTTGGAACTCCTTCACTGGTGGACGAGGACCTGGTGATGACTTGGGAGGCTGGTTTCCGGGTGGCTGTAGCCGACCATAGTAATTTTGTGGTTGCGTCAATTCTGGCACCACCGGATAAACTGGGGCAGAGAGCTCAACTGTAGGGTATAGTGAAGCATTCAGGACACGGCAATGCATTGCCTTGTCGGGAGCGTCATCCGTTCGTAAGACGATCCATTGAGCATCCTTCACAGGACAAACCTGGCCCTTGTTATCGAACAACAGCTCATTTGTCGCTGAGCTGTACCTCGCCTTAGTTGCAGCCCTCTTTTGAAGAGAGACTGTCTGCAGTGGTTGCGATGGTGCCGGTGAGGTATATCCTCGATACTGCTGCTCAGTCACCGCGTACGTCTCGCTCGATTCTGGTGGAGGAACCGCCAGGCTGAGACCTGAAGGAAAGTCCCTAAGTCTACCAAATCGGGCGCTGGTATAGCAGAAGCTTATGAGCAAGTCAACCACCTTCGGCTGGGACAGAATCTCGTGCTCAATGCTTGGCCCAAATCCAAGCGACATGTACTGGTAAAGACACAGTGGATTGTCGCAAACGTATGGCTTGATGGCTTGCAAGTCGTCCGGCATCTTGCTGAAGCAGATCAGGCAGAATTCAGTACATCTCACAAAATGACGCAGCACGAATTGCATACCGACAAGTGGAACAGAGTGCTCCGCGGTTAGCGATTCTTGAATGTGATCGGCAGTCACTAGCTCGGGGTACAGTGTACTGACATGCTCGGGCTCGTAGTATTTGTCTTCCGAGCCAGTAGCATGTCTGGTATCGGATGCCCGAAGAATCTGGTCGTTGTGAAACACCTCCGCACCGCTCCATGGCATGCCACTGTAACGGTAGTTGAGCAACGGGTGCAAGCGCTGCTCTAGCAGTTCGTTCAAGGGTCGTGAGATGAAAGAGTTGCGAAAACCTTTGGACGATGTGGTAGGCTGTTGCGAGTCGTTTGCCTGTGATGCCTCCCGACGCTTCTCTTCTTCCTTGCTGAGGACAGTGAAAGCCTGTATCGCCTCTTGCATCGTAGGTTTGTATGTCGTTGAGATTCCGATACGGATGCCAAAGTTACGGCGCGCCGTTGAGCCATCATATGACCTCAGGTCGTCCATGCTCTTGTAGCCGGCAGGGTAGTGGAAGATAACCACGAGATACTCTGTAGGTTCGAGCTGCCATGCTTGCATGGACTCTTCGGAGATACCCAGCTTCGCAATGCGTACAGAAATACTGACGTAGCAAGACATGCCCTCCATCAAGCCTCCTAGGTACCCAACTTTGAAGCCCTGGGTCTTGGCCGTAATAAGATCACGTCGTATCCGATTCTTGAACAGCTCGGTAGCTTCGGTGAAGCCGCCTCCTGGTGCCGAGCTCACGCGGCCGTTTGACAGAGAACGGGGACGCATGTCCTCATCGCCTGGGAAGTACTCCTCATCGAAATTATCGTCCTCGTCAAACTCGTCAAACTCTTGCGAGTCGAGCATCTGCTGGTCGCCATCGCGATCGGTCGACTCAAGCCTGCTAGACACAAGTTCGAGAATCTGCACAATAGTTTTGCCAGTAGCGGCGTCAGAGATGTCGTTAAGTGATGAAGCTACGCTGGCAGGAGCGTTATCCGGGGCGAAGATCATGCACATGTGACTTGTGGGATAGTCGGAGAGTTCTGTTTGTGGTTAGCGGCGTGCTTGTGGCTCTACCTCGAGCATACAAATAATGATACATGCCTGGTACAAGGACAGAGATCTTGAGAGCTTGGCCGTCGGCGACACACATGAAGGTGAACTCTCCATCGTCGCCGCCCGTGTGCACATCTGAAATACCCGCGATCGAGACACCCTCAACGGCCTTTGAGAGGTCGGCAACGAATGCCTTGCGCGGCATGTTGCGTGAAAGTTGGCGTGTCGCTCAATACGCTGTGTCTTCGGCTGTTGAAACCCCAGTAGAGTGCTAGCCGTGGTCTTGCTGGGTGCGAAAGTGCGAAAGTCGAGCGAACCTGTGGCGTGGGGGATGCGGCGTGGTGGTGCAGAGGGAAAATGATACAGGTCGCGGTGCAGTTAGCGCGGTAAAGCTCCGGACAACCTTGGAAGCTTTGACGTCAGTAGCGTGGCTTGTGCGCGGTGAATTCGAGGAAAACGCGTTGTTCAACAATCCTG
>Ga0265780_10001027_pt1 | contig 40885 bp, 36 predicted proteins | sample P1T30metagenome_FD_192432 | JGI IMG/M metagenome (GOLD analysis project Ga0265780, IMG submission 192432) | Plant litter microbial communities from East Loma Ridge, Irvine, California - P1 T30 | ecosystem: Environmental > Terrestrial > Plant litter > Unclassified | place: USA: California...
TGTATTTTACGTGCTGTCGCACGGAGAAGAGAAAACGATTACAGCAATCGCCAAAGAGATAGGTCATTCCCACCCTTCGGTAAGTAAGATCACAGCCGAAATGCTTCAGCATGGTCTTATAAAAGAGAAAGACAGTGCAGACGCCCGCAGAAACTTGGTCGCCCTCTCGGCAAAAGGCAAAAAGATAGCCAAAGCCATTGAAGAGCAATACGCCGATGTGGAGCAGGCAATAGAGGAACTCTCTGCCCAAACCACGCACGATCTCTGGAAAGCAATCCAGGAATGGGAATTTTTGCTCGAACGAAGATCGCTGTTAAAAAGAGTACATGACCAGAAGAAGCAGAGAGAGAGCTCTTATGTTAAGATAGTTGCTTATACTCCGGAATACCAGCAGGCATTCAGGGAACTGAATATAGAATGGATATCCCGCTGGTTTAAAATGGAAGAGGCGGATTATAAAGCATTAGACCACCCCGATACTTATATACTCGCCAATGGAGGTTATATACTGGTAGCTTTGTACAATAACGAACCGGCCGGCGTTTGCGCACTCATTAAAATGGACGATCCGGAATACGATTTCGAACTGGCTAAAATGGCCGTTTCGCCCGCTGCACAGAGCAAGAATATCGGTTGGTTACTTGGCAATGCGATTATTGAAAAAGCCAGACAGTCCGGAGCTACCAGGCTCTACCTGGAAAGTAATACCGTTCTGAAACCTGCTATTAATCTTTATCATAAGCTGGGATTTCAGAAGATTGCAGGCCGGTCTACGCCGTATGAGCGCTGCAATATACAGATGGAGCTCAGTATCTAAACACCCTCCTGGGTCAAAAGTATATTTTCTCTTTCTGCTTTCAGCTGTTCCTGTATTTCGCGGATAGCTTTAGATTTATTCTTTTTCAATCTTTTTAAAATATCTTCAGGACTTCCGGCCGGGTTGTATTTTGCCCCCCATTCAAAAAGTTCTACCAGTAAAGGCACCAGCTCAATCGCCTTGTCATTTAAAGAATAAATAAACTTCGATTTATTGGCAGGAGACGGCCTTTTTGACAAAAAGCCCTCTGATGTTAATACATTCAGCCTGCTGACAAGAATGTTAGAAGCAGGTTTTTCAGAAGAACACATAAACTCACTGAAAGAAGATTTATTATAAAATATCATATCGCGAAGGATCAGTAAACTCCATTTGTCGCCAAAAATATCCAGTGAATAACTTACCGGACAATCAGACCTTCTCTCGATTGTTTTCATATTGTCATCAATTAAAGTTCTTGCATTTTGCAATTACGTTTATCTATATTTGCTATTGCAAAATGCAAGAACAAATATAGATAAATGTAATTCAATATTTAAACAATAAAACCATGAATACAACAGGTAAGACCATATTGATAACCGGCGGAGGTGCCGGAATCGGGCTTCAGATGGCCAGGCTTTTCAGCGAAAAAGGGAATAAAGTAATTATTACCGGCAGAACTGAAAACACTTTAAAAGAGGCTGCTGCGAAAGTGCCCGGCCTGAGTTATATTGTCGCCGATGTAACGAGCGAAAGCGATATCCTGGGGCTGGCGGAGCAGATAGAGAAAAATTATCCGGACCTCAGCGTGCTTATTAATAATGCAGGTCAGGCCTTTGTTCATCAGTCGGGGGAGATCAGCGGAGGGTTCGGGAAAGCACAGGCGGAAATGCTTACTAACTATCTTTCGGTAATCCGTCTGAGCGAGAAACTGCTGCCTGTTCTGGGCAAACAACCTGAAGCCGCAATTGTAAATGTTTCGTCAATAGCAGCTTTTGCGTCTAATACAGTGCTCACGACGTATGCAGCGAGTAAGGCGGCTTTACATTCTTATACTCAGTCGCTTCGTATCATACTGGAAAAAACATCGGCCATTAAAGTATTTGAACTGATGCCGCCGCTGGTAAATACTGAGTTTTCAAAGGAGATCGGGGGAATTAATGGCATTGCTCCCGAAGAAGTGGCCGCAGCATTGTGGGATGGTCTGCAGAATGAAACGTACGAGATACATGTGGGCAAAACCGCGGAACTCTATAAGATATTCCTGTCTTCGCCGCAGGAAGCGTTCAGATTGATGAATGCATAAAAGCCCATAAATAACTTGAAAAACAAAAGGACAGCCGCATTTCGACCGTCCTTTTGTTTTTGCAGTAATAGAGGCTAGCCTGAAAATGCCAGCATATAATCAAAATCACCACCCAGCACAGATCTGCCTGTGCGGATTTCAGTATAAGGCTTACCAAGAAGACGCACCTGCTGCGCTTCGGATATCCCCTTCAGAAAAACGGTACGCTGCTCATGATCTTCATCCTCCAGTTCCAGCATCTGGTATGCTTCTTCGGAGATAAGCAGGTTATTATTCTGGACTTTAGTTTCATTCTGCAGCCTGGATGCCAGATTAACCGGCAAACCCATCACCGTCATATGTTCCTTGAAATCGAGGTCAAACTGCCCGACAACAGTCATTCCGGAATGCAGGCCTATGCCTATATCAAAATTATGATCAAAATAAGGCATTGCATATCTTGAATTAAATATCTCAAGGTCGGCAAAAATATCAACAGCCGTTTGGTATGATGCTTTAACAGCATCAGTTACAGAAGATTTCAGGCCAAAAACGGCATAAAGGCTATCGCCTGATACTTCAATAATCCGGCCGCCGTTTTTCTTCACCGATTCGCCAAAAAGCACAAAGAGCTTACGGATTACCGAAACGACTTCATGCGCCGATCTCGATTCCATAAAAGCCGTAAAGTTTCTGATATCCAGAAACATCATTGCCAGCTCTTTTTCCAAATCGGAATCCGATGGAGGTACCAGCAATCGGGCCTGGGAATATTGTTCTGGTCCTGCTTTCTTCGCTCTTTCAAGGCACAGGTTCTGAACAAGATCGCTGTCTTTTAAAGTCTCCTCAGCTTTGGGGAAATCTGATTTCGAAAATTTATTTTTTAGTATACAGTTTTTGCTCATGTTGTCATTCAAATTTAGGGAGTAAGATATAAGGAAGACTCCGGGAGGGAGACCGTTGTTACACAAAAATTCAAATTTCTGATGTGGAAAGCACTATGGTTTTTACGTATTGGCATTTGCATGACCTAATTTCCAGATCCCTATGACAATACAGGATAGAACGCTGTAATACTGCTATGCAGCTCTGTTACCGGAGTAAACGAATTTTCAATTCTTCCTTAAAAAAAAGGCCGGTAGCAGACATACCGGCCTTTTCAAATGATTACTCAAATTTACAGTTCCACTACTGCCATTACAGGAAAATGGTCTGAAGGATACTTTCCGAAATAAGTATCCGTAAGGATCCCCCATTTATGTGCTTTAAATTGTCCGGACATAAAAACATGATCGATTACCGCCATTCCGCGTGGTATTCTGAAACCATTGGCAGATGAATTATTCTCATATGGATATTTGACCTCGCTGTGAGTATCTTTCAGAATGCCTGAGCCAGCTATTGTTTTGTACCATTCGCTGCTACGGTCGCCATTAAGATCTCCTGTAAGTAAAGCAGGCTCACCCTTCGCTATTTCTTTGATCTTGCTGATCATCAACTTGCCGCTTTCTGTACGGGCAACGACTCCCTGGTGATCAAAATGAACGTTGAACATATAGAATTTCTTCTGTGTTTTCAGATCCTGAAGGTACACCCAGGAGCATATGCGGTTACAGCAGGTAGCATCCCATCCTTTTCCGGGTGTGCCGGGAGTTTGAGAAAGCCAGAAATCGCCGCTTTTCAGCAGGCGGAATTTATCTTTACGATAATAAACTGCCGAGTGTTCGCCGCCGTCTTTGCCATCATCACGGCCGGCGCCGTAACGGGCATATTCAGGGAGTGCCGCGCTGATATCGTCCAGCTGGTTCTTTAAGCCTTCCTGGATACCGAATACATCAAATTCGTGGAAACGGATAAGGTTAGCCACAACAGGGGCCCGGTTTACCCATAAATTACCGGAATCACTGGGGTTGTCAAAACGGATGTTAAAGGTGGCGACGGTAATTGACTGAGCCCGCAGGCCAGCAGTAAAGGCAAAAAGAAGGGCCGTTACGAGAAATGATCTTAGTTTCATATTGTTAATATTCATTCAATTAGTGTATAATACTGTAAATCTATTGCCAGCCCGGGTTCTGACCGAGTTGCGGATTTTTCTGAAGATCTGCCTGCGGGATAGGATAATAGTACATCTTGTCATCCCACTTTCTTGTTATTTCGTTCATCCAGGTAAGCTCACCGGAAGTAGAGTTCTTTAGTCGCTGGGAATTGGTTTTGCCGCCTGCTGTAGGCGAAACATCTACGTAAGTAACTCCGGCAACTGCCGGAGAAGGCCTTGTGCCCTGGTAGAAAGCAACGTCAGGGATACCGTCTTCATTGAGATCCATCGGCGTAACCAATGAAGGCACATAAAAGCCATTCCATTCCTGCTCCATAAGTGCGCCCCTTTTCCATCTTATAATATCGCCCAGGCGAAATCCTTCGAGGCTCAGCTCAATACCTCTTTCACGCCGCACTTCCAGAATAACAGGATCGGTGATGCCAGGAAAGTAATTGGCTACCAGGTAGGGATCGGCTACCGTAGGTTTGGTGCTTAACCCGCCGGTAATACCCGCCCGTGCGCGAAGAACACCGATCGTTTCTGCCCATTCAGCATCGGTAAGAGTGCCAAGTTCTGCCTTTGCTTCCGCATAGTTCAGCAGTACTTCTGCATAACGAAACAGGGCAATCGCATTGGTATTAAGGGCCCCAGCATCGTAATACATATCGTCGAGTGTCCATTTAATAGGCTGATAACCTGTAAAAGTGTAAGAAAACACCGGCGGCGCAGGAACCTGAACTCCGCTGCTTATTCTTTTATAATCTCCGGAGCGGATAGTTTGTTTCAACCTCAGATCCCTGTTCTTTACCTCGTCCTTGAATAACATCGTCCGGTAAGACGGATCGCCGGTGAACGGAGTTCCGTCCAGTTTCAGGTAGGTATTGATAAACGTCCTGGTAAAGCTGGCTTTAGCACCGTAGGTACCGCTCGTCCACCACCAGTTTGCTTCGTTAAGAACTCCCAGGGCAAGGTCGCTGACCGCCGCCTGTAATACCTCGGCCGCTACCGGGACAGTACTGGTAAATACCTGCCGGTAAGAATTCCCCGGCCCTCCTGCCGTATTAATAGAATATCCGCCTTTGTCCATGATCTCCCTGGCGGCGGCAGCTGCATTATTAAGCCAGGCGGCAGCAGTAGACTGCAGGTTAAGCTCTGTATGATATTTCCTGAATGTACCTTCAAAAAGACAGATCCTGGATTTATAGGCATAGGCTACATATTTTGTAATGGTAGTGCGCGAAGCATCATTCGTGGCCTTAATATTGGCACATGCAAAATCTATATCTGCCAGTACAGAATCCATCACCAGCTCCCGCTTATCCCGCGGCCCATACAAAGCAGGATCATCGATAGCGAGAGGCTTGCCGATCCATGGCACATCTCCGAAGCGCTTTACCTTCTCCATATAAAAATATGCCCTGAAATACCGCGCAATACCGATGTAATTGTTCCTTACATCTGCCGGAACAGCAGGGTCGTTACAATTCGCGATGAAATAATTGATATTTCTCAGGTCGCCCCAGGTCCAGCCCGAGCTCAGATTTGCAGCATAAGCACCAGGCTGCAGAAAGGTTTCTACAGACCGCACGGCAAGATAGTCTGACATGGCATCCAGGCTGGTAGAGTTCTTTGGCAGGAAAGCCATTGAATAAAATGAATTGGTATATAACTTCAGGCCGTTCTCACTGCCAAACACGGCAGCTTTAGAAGCCGACGATTGCGGCTCCTGGTCCAGCTTTGCACAGCCAGCCATGCACAGAGAGAACAGGAGGATAAATATATATTGTATTTTCATGATCTTATTTTTATTGTTCTGGTGAAATTAGAATCCGAAGTTCAGGCCAAGCGACATACTTTTCATCAAAGGATAATTGTAACCGTCGCCAGTTAAACTATTAGGATTAAGTATCTGATCAGCCGGCACTGCATTCTCCACATCTATCGTTTTCACGACCTTGTACAATGGGGAATAGGTAAATAAGTTCTCGCCCGAAAAATAGATCCTGGCAGTACGCGCTCCGATCTTTGATATTAACCTGACAGGCAGGTTATACCCTATCTGGATATTTTTCATTCTGAGGTATGCTACGTTCTGAAGGTATCTTGTCTGGGCAACGCCAAGCTCACGGTTTGTATTGCTTGATGCTGCGCGAGACATAGTTCTCGGGAAATAGGCATCTGTATTTTCAGGCGTCCACATATTTCCGAGATGAAAACCCGGGATGTTGTTATACGGCCTGTTGTACTGCCCCCAGAACATCTCTGTTTCAGTACTGGGGTACCAGTCTTGTTTGCCCACTCCCTGGAAAAATGCCGAGAAAGAAAAGCTGTTCCAATCGGCGCCAAGGTTTATGCCATACAGGTATCTGGGAGCTGAGTTCCCTATTATTCTCCTGTCGCCGGGATTATTGGCACTGTTGGTACCTACGTTGATAAAGCCGTCGTTGTTCAGATCACGCAGTTTAATATCGCCCGGATACCAGATATTGGTAGGGGAAGCTCTCATCTGCGGACTTTGTTTAGCGTGAGCGTCGATATCGGCCTGGTCTATAAAAAAGCCTTCTGTTTCATATCCCCAGATTTCGCCAATCACTTGTCCTTCGTAATAATCGTTCAGCAGCTTGTCTGGATTGTTGTACCTGGTAATCTTAGAACGATTGTCGGCCAGTGTTAAACGCAGGTCGTAATTAAACGGCTTTTTCGTATTACCGATCTTATCGTGCCATGAAAGGGACAGCTCCCATCCTTTAGTACGCAGGTCGGCATAGTTTCCTTTAGGCACCGTATTTCCGAAAATAGCTGGAGCAGACAAGCCGACAGTAAACATATCGGTAGTATTACGAACATAAGCATCGCCCGAAAAAGTCAGCCGGTTGGAAAGCATGCCCAGGTCCAGTCCGAAATTCGTTGTAGTAGATGTTTCCCAGGTAATTCCCTGCGGAAGCACTGCAGGCTGGCCGGCAGTCTGAGGCCTTGTTCCGTTCAGGATGGCAGTGGACTGAACAATATTAAAGATCTCCTGGTAAGCATAAGACGCTATATTTCCGTTTCCCAAAGATCCGTATGAGGCTCTCAGCTTTAAATCTGAAATAACTTTAGGCGAAACCTTCCAGAAAGGCTCCTGGTTTACCCGCCATCCTGCAGAAACAGAGGGAAAAAATCCGTATCGCTGACTGGAGGGAAATTTGGACGATCCATCGTAACGGGCATTTACTTCAAGCAGGTATCTGTCTTTGAATGAATAATTAAGCCGGGAAAAGCCACCCAGGATAACCCATCGTTCGTATCCACCCCCTGTTGTTACCGCCTGGCCGAGTGCCAGGTTGAGGTCGCTGGCATCTTCGAAAATTATACCGTTCCTCTGGGTCATGATCCTGTTAAATGTAGATTGCTCATAGTTGTACCCGGCCATAAATTTTAAGTAATGGCTGTCATGAAAGGTATTTTCATATTCGCCATAGATATTTGTGGCAAGATACTCGGTCTCTTTCTGCGCAAAAGAGAGATCGTTCGTCGTGGTACCGACATAAGCGGTAAGCCCCCGTACAGTGCTGTATGGAACCTGGACGCGCCTGCGCTCTACATTATCATTGTTTGTCCGGAACGTAAAATCTGCATTTACTCTGACCTTATTATTGAAGAACTTAGTTCTTACACCTGTGATATTCCGGAAAACCCTTTTTGCTGTATCGATCCCGTTTTTCCCATAGTAGAAGTCGCCGACGGTATAGGCTGCTGTGAAAGAAAGAGACCCGTCAGGGTTAAGCATCGGAACGGTTGGGTGCCCCTCATCTGCGATATTTCTCCAGATACCACCCCCCTCTCCTACATTAATAGGATTATGGTATTTCATCACCGAGTAATCGGCATTATTCTCTATGCTCATCCAGGGAAAAACCTGCACGGTACCTTTCGCCCTGATATTCTGCATATCATAGTCATCAGAGTTATACCTGAAGAGGCCGTCCTGGGTTAAAAAACGGCCCGATATCATAAAGGACGCCTTGTCTCCGCTTCCGCTGATAGAAATATTATTGTCGCTGGCGCCGGTACTCTTTTTATACAGATGGCCATACCAGTCCGTACTACCGTAATAGGTGTACTCGCCCGTTGCGGGATCTACCTCTACTTCATTATAAGGCTGTCCCGATTCTACTCTTCTCTTAAATTCATCGAGATAAGCCTGTGAAAACTTCTGTGTTTTATTAGCATTCTGAGGAAAAGCGCCATCTCCGTTTACAAATGCTTCGGCAAACATTTTTGACCAGGTATACCCGTCTGTAACAAAGTCGGGTACCTGGAGCGGTTGTTTGAAAGCATAATTTGATGAGAAGTTAACGCTGGTTCTTCCTTTCTGAGGTTTCTTCGTGGTGATAAGCACCACTCCGAATGCTCCCCTGGCACCGTAGATAGCGGCCGAAGCAGCATCTTTAAGCACAGATACCGATTCTATATCATTTGGATTCAATAAACTGGGATCTCCTTCAAATCCGTCGACCAGGATTAGCGCGCTGCCTCCCTGACCGATAGAAGTAGTACCCCTGATATTATAACTCGGAGACTGCGTAGGTTTACCATCCATCATTTTTATATTCAGGTTGGGGATCATGCCCTGAATACCCTGTGTAAGATTAGGCACTGGCCTGCTTTGCAGCAGCTCGCCCGATATCTGGTCTACGGCCCCTGTAAGGTTTGCTTTTTTCTGCACCCCGTAGCCAACCACTACACTTCGTTCAATGCTTTTGAATCTGGCTCGAGCCTGATATTAACGACTGTTCTTTTTCCGGCAAGTGCTTCCTGGGTGGCAAAGCCGATAAATGAAAATACAAGCACAGCTTTTTCGTCGGCCACCTGGAGGCTGTACTTTCCGTTACCATCTGTACTTGTCTGTATTTTAGTTCCCCTGATGGTGACACTGACACCAGGGAGTGATTGATTTTCGTTATCGCTCACCGTTCCGCTGATGGTCTGCGCCTGGGCGTACCCCCGGGCACAGAGAAAGAGCAGAACCAGACACATGAATAACTTAACCGTTTTAGTAGATCTTCTGAATAACATAAGCTTCCTTATTTTGCGGCTAAACTATGGCCGGCAGTTTAAGGAATAGTTAAAGCAAATGCTCTTTTTTATTAAGATTGGGGAACCGCAGAATAAACACTTAACATTAAAGACACCTGAGAAAAAGATACCAATGATTGCCAAACTGTATATAAGCTCTCACTCGAAATATCGCCACTGTAAATATGAGCAAAGGCCCTCCAGCTCCGGATAGATCGTAAACGCATTTATTCCAACGGTATTGAGGTCTGTCCTTATATCTTTCAGCCGCTCAGGCGGAATAACCACCTTGATCAGCTTCCCGGCATAGCTATCTGCCTCATTAAGATTACGCTTTTGAAGGATATCTGCCGTCGAATGCACACTGAACACGCCGGATTGATTATTGATGCGCTGCTTAATGATCCTTGGCTGTACAATCCTGGTTTCGGGAACATCAAAGGGATGAATGGCTCCGGTTTCAATTTCAAAGTCATCCCGGCAGGGCATCAGTATCCAGATAACCGGACTTACATTTTCCATAATAATCGAGCTGTTCTCCGCTGTGGCAAACCAAAGAGCTGTAAGTGCATTTTTCGACCAGTCCAGCAGCCTCGTGGGCAAACCGTAATGCTGTCCTAAGGTAAGATAATCCCAGTCGTCCATAGGACGCTGACTTTCTATCAGCAGAGGATTGGTCCGTTTAAACTCATCAAGCATCTGCCTTTCAATCATTTTCAAGTCTCCTTTTGCTTTAAGGCGGCCTAACTTCGGCAATAAAGGATAATCTGCTGTCTGCCCTCTGAAAAGGAAGTCTTCAACATTCCCGTTAAGGATATTCTCATCCTTCTTTTGTTTTATAAGCTTGAGATAAGCCTCGATATCAATAGCTTCAACTGTTTCCATAGCGCTCAGCATTCTTACATACATATCAGTTGAATAGCAACATTCGGCAATGCCGCCATGTTTAGTAAAAACTACCTTTATAGACAAAGGAAAATACCTGTTTTCTAGCCGCCCTGATACAGAACTTAAGCGGTTCTCCGCTTAAAAACAACGTATTTATTCACTAAAATACAGTAGTTGCCGGATGATTTATGGTCTGAGGTTTGCTCCATCTTATACAAAAACATCCGGTTAGGAATGAAAAAAGAAGACATCTTTCTGGACGACTGGCAGCGTATCCTGACCGGCGAAGCGCCAACAATATTTATGGCAGAGGTGCTCTTGCGTACGGTAGTGATCTACCTTATGCTGCTCATTATTCTGAGGCTCAGGGAAAAAAGGATGACTGGACAATTAACTATCTCTGAAATGGCAGTTCCTAAGTTTCCCGGCACTTCATCCTGCCTGAACTGCGGGTCGGATAAGTGGGAGGAGGCTGTTATTTAGCCGATTAAAACCTTATACAAACTATTTTTTAAACAAACCAAGTAAACTGTGAATTACGTACTGGCATACATCCCATTTTCGACAGAGGGAGAGCAACCTGTCAAAGTTGCATTAACAATCGCAAAACAGATTAATGCGACGCTTCTCATTATGAATTCAGCCCGGGATAGGGTTTACGCCGAAATGGCCGGATCTGAATTTATTGCATATATTCAAACAGGTTATCCTGCAAGTGAATCTGTGACCATCAGGCATATTACCGGAGACGATCTCTCTCCGGTAGAGTCTGGCACTAAGATAATAATCGGCACGATCAGCCTGGTTATTACGTCTTCCGGACAGGGCGCGGATCAGCCACGGTCCTTCCTGCAGAAATTCAAGTGCCCTGTTCTCCTGGCAAACGATAATTGCCAGCTTGACTCCATCAGAAAAATTTGTTATATAACAGACCTCAGATATTGCGACCTCTCGGTCCTTCGCCCTATGATCGAATTGTTTCGCCCCTTCGGGCCGGAGTGGATCATTGTTCATATAACAAACCCAGGCCTGCCGGATCTGACTGAAAGATATGCCGAGGTTTTATTTAGAGACAATATAAAACCGGCGATAAATTACACTCAGGTGGCTTTAATCCATTTGAAAGGAGAAAGTATTACAGATGATCTTAAAAACGTCTCTGAAATTATAGAGCCCGATATGGTGGCTATACCGGCCGGCCAATATAATGGATATGCAAGCTTGTTCCGGCTGCTTGAGAAACCGGCAGCCGGATATGCACCGATGCCTTTATTACTGATGAACTAAGTAGCTGCCCGATAAACCGGGTGTTTAAATCAAGTGTTTTAACCGGAAGATTACGTATAAACAACATCAACATCGGCCAGAACGAATTGTTATTCAATTACATCTAATTAAAAAAACATTATGGCACAAGATTTTTTAAACACCGGACACAGCGAAGGCAAGGTTGCCAAAGCGATCGAAGAACAAACAGCAAAAATTCCATCAGACGTATTTTTATGGGCAGCAATTGCCTCTATGGGCGTTTCGCTTACATTAAAATGCCTTAAACAGAAACACACCGCACTATTCGTTGGACAATGGGCTGCTCCTTTCCTTCTCCTGGGTATCTATAACAAGATTGTAAAAGTGGAGGGGCACGATCAGAACGGGGACTAAACACACAAAGAGGAGGGCAGGCCTGAGCCTGTCCCCCTTGACTATAGAATTGAGGTTAAGCGAATTCACTCTTGAACCGGGTCAGCGCTGCCGCCATCGTCGACATTAGCAGCGGGAGGACTCCCTATCTGGCTCCGGTTGCTTTTCTGTTCAGTAGCCTGCGGATGAAGTTTTTCCAGCTGGTCTACCTGGCGGGCGCCTCCCACCACATCTGTTGTATCTTTGCGGAGCTTTGACTCCTCCTGAGGCACAGCTCCGGGCGTGTCCCGTGTTGTTGCAGTATCTTTAGCCTTTGTTTCCATATAACACTGATAATTAAAACAATAACAATACTCGCGGGCAGAGGTTTAACCGGAAAATACGTAATTTAAAAAGGAAAATACTCTGCTGCGCGAAATTAGCCTGAACTGTCAGACCCGGAATATCTGCCAGGTCTGTTTATATAAGTCAGGTCGATTTTCCTTTATGATCCCAGTGATCTTTAAGTACCTGTCCATCTTCCTGTATTTTCAGCCTGCGGGCGAAACGCTCTCCTTTTATAACTCCGTGTTCGTCTTTCTGCCCTATAAAAAGCAGTACAGGCAATCCTCCTTCATTGGTCTTAAATCTCAGATCATACCTTTTAAACTTAATCTCGACCATCTCCAGAGGAGGATAGCTCTTATTTAAGATCTTTAATATCGGTTCTCCAAGTTTCATATCACAAGAACAGATGGCAGATCTCCCGGTTTGACAGATTAGTACGCCTTTTATATCGGAAAATACGCATTCAGAGCGCGTATGAGCTATTTAACATTAATCAACCCTAATGTCACGGCTGATGTGCAGCTGCCTCAGAAAATATTCATCATGTGAAATAACGATCAGCGTTCCCTCATACTGACTGATAGCCGCTCTCAGGATTTCCAGATTCTGCATATCAAGGTTATTTGTAGGCTCGTCCAATACGATCATGTCGGGAGCCTGATTGCTTATTGTCAGAGAGCAGAGCATCAATCGCATTTTTTCGCCTCCACTTAGTGCAATACAGGGCTTATCCCAATATTCTCTGGTAAAAAGGAAGCGATTTAAACGGGTCTTTACCTCGTGCTCCTGCAGGATACCTGAATTAAACTGCTGGGCCTGTTCATATACGGTAAGTGCGTTATCGATCAGGGAATAGTCCTGATCGATGTAAATAGCCCTGATCTGAGCCCGGTCTATTGTTCCTTCAGCAGGCTGCAGTTCTCCCAGAATCATCCTGATAAGCGTTGTTTTACCAGAACCGTTACGTCCCCGGATTGCGCTACGGTCACCGCTGGTGATCTGAAAGCTCAGAGGAGACTCCCACAACAACTGTTCGTTATATGCAAAGTTGACGACCTTTGCAGATACAAGTACCTTTCCGCTATGTAGAGCAGAGCTATCGAAGCCCATCTTCATTTTGTCTGCATCGGGCAATTGCTTACGCAGCCGGCTTAATTCAGATGAGATCGAGCCGACCTTTTCAGCATGAACTTCCTTTATACGTGATGTGCTTTTTTCGGCATTGTTTTTAAAGGTTTTCATTGCAATGGTTGGCAAGCCCGCTTTTTCCTGCTTTTTCTTTCCGCGGGCATCCATCTTTTGCTGGCGTTCCAGCGATTCTCTTTCTGTTTCCCTGGCTTTCCGAAGTGCCTTCTCTTTACTCTTCAGGTCCTGATTCAAAGCTTCACCTTCAATCATTTTCTGTTCGGCATAAAAATCATAATTACCGCCGTAAGTAGTTATCCCGCGTTTACTGAGCTCGCAAACAGTATCAATCAGATTCAGGAGTTTCCTGTCGTGGCTTACTACAAGAAGCGTATTCGCAGTATCTCTGATATAATCGTACAGGATGTTCCGGCTCAGCGTATCCAGGTGATTGCTGGGTTCGTCAAGCAACACTATTTCAGGCTGGTGTATAGTTATGCCTGCAAGAAAAACCTTTGTCTTCTGGCCGCCGCTGAGCAAAGCCATTTTCTGCGATAATTCTGCATCAAGTTCCCAATGTGCAAGGGCCTCCTTGCATCGTTCTTCGATGTTCCAGTCGTCGTCCAGGACTTCAAGGTTACGATCTGTCGCTCTGCCGCCGAGAACCTCCCATAAAGCCTGCAGCTTTTCTTCGACCCCGAGGGCAGCTGCAATACTGTGATCGTTATACTGGCCGAAAATCTGCGGAACATAATAAGGGCTGGAACTTGTTCTCACAGTTCCGCCGGAAGGCCGCAGCTTTCCGGCCAGGATCTTCAGCAAGGTAGACTTACCGCTGCCGTTATTTCCTATCAGCGCGATCTTATCTTGTTTATTGACTATGAGATTGAGGCCTGAAAATAACAGCTCTCTGTCCGGATGGGTGTATGTAATATCTTGAAGAATAAGCATAATTCCTTTCGTTAAATTGAATAATACAGGGCCTTTTCAACACCCTTTTATTTTCCTGAAAGAAATTATATCCTACATTCTGGTATCTGTTTATTTATCTGCTGCAAAAATAGCAAGAATTTATCTTATATAAAAACCAGGCATACCAGGCCTCAGCTAGTTGCCTATCCTGCGTTTTTCGTCGTCGTTGCTCTGCTCAATTTTTTTACTGCTGAATTTTTTCCCTGAACTGAAATTATAGCTGAACGCCAGGCTGAAAGTCTGAGTGGGCCTCTTCTGATAAAAATCGATCCTTGTTCCCGAATAGTCGGTATAATCTCTTTCTCTTGCCGTATTGAACAGATCTGAAACATAAAAGCGCAGCAGTGCACTTTTCTTGAAAAACCTCCTTGAAATTGCCATATCTGCCGAAAACTGATAAGCAACATGTGTATTTGCATTAACATAGGGCGATGTATAATATACAGATATATCCAGATCTGCCAAATTGCCGGCTTTAAGCGAATGCTGCGAATTGGCATAAAAGGTTGTTTGCCGTATCCTGAAATCATTAAGGGTATACTTAAGATTATAAGCTGCCAGGGCATTGTTGGCTGTCCACCACTTCGTGATCTTCAGCGGAGCATTCAGAGAAAATCCATATTCCTTACTGTTGTTGAAATTCCTGGTCTGATATTCGATTACATTTCCCTTAACAGGACTGGCCAGCTGGGCAATTTTATCGCTGGTAAAGGCATAATAAATATCTGCAGAAAAACTATTCCAGAAATAGGCTCCCAGCTCAAGCTTATGGGTATATTCTGGTAACAGGTCCGGGTTGCCGAGTTGGGTGAGGTAATCGTCAAACTGAAGACGATATGGATTAAGATCTGCGAAAGACGGGCGCTGAAGGCGCCTGGAATAACTTAAATACACAGCGCTGCCTTTACTTTCATTAAGCCGGCGCTGCATGAATAAGGATGGGAACAGGCTTAAATAATTGCGGTTAAAGGTCTCGCCGGCTGTTACAGAATTACCGTCCATTCTCGTGTGTTCTGCTCTCAGGCCAAGTTTCGCGCTTACTTTACCCATTGTTTTCTCCATAGACGCATAGGCCATCGAAAGATATTCTTTATAGATAAAACGGTTGCTGAGAGAGGGGTTTAACACCCAGTTCCCGGCTACATAGTTCTCATTCAGCACCTCATTATCTCGGTTGGTCGCAGCAAATTTAAGCCCGGTCTTGAACTCAAGCCCCTTCCTGAACACCTTTGTAAAGTCGGTCTGAATGCTGTACAGGTCTGTATTATTGGGGGTATTATTACGATAATCTGAGTTTTTCTGTGGAATGGAATAGCTGGAAACGAATTTATTCAGCTCAGTTTTCTTACTATAAATATAATCGCCTATAATTTTAAGCCCGGAACCAAGGCTGTCAGTTTTCAGCGAATAGTTCAGCGTAGTACTGCTGAGCACAGGCCTTCTGAACCATTCGGAACTGGCAGCTCCGGTGAGCGGCTCCGCTTCGTCCTGAAAATTTATTCCTGTATCAAAATACTGGTTTAGCTTATTACTTGTTTGTATGGTCTGGATGCTCAAAGATTGATTCGCTGCAAGATCGTAGGCAGCGCCGGCCCTGTACATAAATCGCGCGTTATTATTATAGCGGTCTGTACTGCTCGCATAATAACTCTGATCCGCATACCTGATCTTTGTACTGGCTATATAGTCGCTTTCGTCTTTTCCCGCAGAAATACTGCCGAAAAGGTAAAGGCTTTTCCGCTTATAGTTAAAAGTTAAACCGCCATTATAAGCCGGGCGATCCTGCTGCTGCCGGTATAATAATGATAAAGAGCCCAGCAGCCCGTCTTTACGCGCTTTCTTTAGTATGATATGAATAATGCCTCCAGAGCCTGCGGCCTCAAACTCTGACGGCGGACTGGAGATGATCTCGATTTTACTGATGTCTTCCGACCTTAACGTTCGCAGGTATTCGGCAAGGTCACTTTCAGACATCCGCTGTACTACATCATTGATCATCACCATGACGGACTGGTTGCCCTTTATCTTTATCGATCCGTCATTGTTCACCCAGATGCCGGGCGATTTGCGGAGCACTTCAAGACCGGTATTCCCGTCAGCGAGCGGACTGCCCTCGACGTTTACAACATAGCGGTCAGTTTTTCTTTCGACCAAAGGCCTGCTCCTTGTTACACTGACTGACTTAAGCATATTCTGTACGCCTTTTAAAACAATATGTTTTAAGGCTGCAGTATCCGGATAAACGAAATCTACCACAAAAGGCTGATAGCCGATAGATGATACTTTTAACCTGTATGAGCTGCGGATTGAAAAATTGTATCCCAGCCTATAGGCCCCGTTTTCGCCGCCAACGCTGCTCGCAAGAAGAACATCACCATCAAACAAACCTACAGACGCAAATGAAACCGCATTAGCATCTGCATCTGTAATTACACCCGACACCGAATTCTTAATGGCTGCGCGGGGCTGCTGCTTTAACATGGCGGCACTTCCTATAACTATCATTTTATCAGAGATCATTTTATGAAAAAGCTCTTTTCCCGGAAGTATCCTGTTCAGCAGATCCGAAACAGGCTCCCGAGTAGTGTTAACAGAAACGAGCATGGTATCTGATATTATTTCATCGCTGTATACGAGATTGTATCCGCATTTATTACGGATTTCCTGGAATAACATACTTAAAGGCTGCCGATCGAGCTTAACTGATATTTTGCAATCCTGTGCCTGTAACACGCCGTATGCAAAGACTAATACGATTATAATCAGAAATTTCCTCATCATCAGTCTTTGATAATAACCATCTTGTTATTAATGGTATAACTTAAGGGGTAAGAGAGTTTTAAAGCTTCCAGCGCCTGCTGTATAGTTTCGCTTGTAAATGTTCCGCTGAAACGCTTCTCTCCTATCCGTTCGCTCCTTATCTCTATCTTAACGGCATATTTCTTCTCCATACGGATTATGAGATCTTTTAACCTTTCCTTACGGAATACCAGCGTATCGCTTATCCACTTAGTCTGTTCTGAAAGCAGGGCTGTGCTGATCCCGGTAACGCGGAAGCCTTTATCAGCTCCGGATCGGGCATGGGGAACAAAGGCGAGCTTTTCATTGGGTTTCAGTAAAATGTTATTTCCGGCCTCCTGGTTATCGGTCACCTGTATCGACCCCCGTATAAGTGACACCTCGACAGCCTCGTCTTCTTTATAGGCATGAACATTGAAAACCGTACCCTTTACCTCGATCTCGATAGTTCCTGCATAGACAATCAATGGTACAGCTTTATTTTTCTTCACGTCAAAATAAGCTTCCCCATCAAGATAAATCCGCCGCTCCTTTTCCCCAAAAGATCGATTGTATGTAATAGAAGACCTCTTATTCAGCCATACGCGGGTACCATCATCCAGCACCCTGAAGACTGCCTCGTTTCCTGCAGCAAGCTTATTTAAATTATCTGCACCGGCATGCCTTAGCAGATGGTAGCCAAGGACTCCGCATCCCAGCACCAGGATAAACACAGCGGCAGTTTTAAGAAACCAGGATCTCTGTATGGGTGCCGGTGGCGCAGAATAGTTAAAGCGGCCTTCAACGTTCTGTTGTCCGGCCAAGCCGATCATTTCCCATATGCTGTCCTGCTTCCCCGGCGGGTAACTCTGACCTTCCGCCTTTTGAAAGTAGGCGGTAAGCTTATCCGAAAGCTCCTGGTATTCATCGTTCTCTTCAATAGCCCTCTGCAGCTTTGCATCATCGGTGCCTGAAATCTCTCCGGCCAGCCTTAGCGACAACAGCTTAAGGAAATGATCTTTTTTCATAGTTGGGTCTTATACCTTGAAGACACTGTAAGGATGAAAAATACTTATTAACTTATAAAAAAAGCAGCAGGGGCAGGTTCGAAAGTGCCTGCTTTTTTGAAATACGCTTTTGAGGATCATAACCGAGGTACTTACTAAGCTCTGAGGCAAGCGTCTTAACAGCTTTATAAAGCTGATTTTCTACCGTTCTCACCGAAATGCCTAAAATAAGGGCAACGTCTTTACTTTTAAGACCATCCTGTTTCAGAAGTTTAAAGATCAGCCTGCGCTGCTCTGGCAGTGCTGCTACTGCACTATCCAATATCCGGACCAGCTCTCTTTCTTCCAGGACAGTTCCGTTGTAACTGGCGGCGACCTGTATTACCTCGTCCTGATGTGGAACAGGAAATAAAAGAAAATGCTTGCGGTTATCCCGTATCATATTAAGGCAGGCATTTTTAACAGAAATAAAAAGATATGCCTGCGGATTTGTTATCATGGCAAGCGTTTCGCGTTTAATCCAGATTTTTACGAACAGCTCTGAAACAAGCTCTTCCGCACTTTCAGGCTGCCTGGTATACTGCTGCGCAAAAGACACGAGCCTGTCGTAATACAATGAAAAAAGTTCGTTGAATGCTTCACTGCTGCCAAGCCTGATCTCATTAAACAGTACAGAAGTAGTTGGTTTGGATTCCGGCATCTGATCTAAGTAGTATATATCTTCAATAAAGCACCTGTAATAAAGACACAAAAACTGAAAATATACTTATTTGCAGATAAAATTTATACCGGAGATCCGGCAGCCGCAGATTTTTACAGTGCTTATCAGCTTGCAGGCAGCTTAGATTGCCGGCCGCTTTTCAAAATCAGTGAGGTCGCAGCTGAGGCTTGCATCCCAGTCTCCGGTAACTCTGGCGGCCTCATAAGTGGATTCTAAAAACTTCAACAAGGTACCGCCGGGATCTCCGGACTGCTGCACGGCATCATAGTTCAGTAAAAACTCTCCCATCTCCTCACTGTAAAATGCCTGTTGCGGTTCTACAGGCTGCCCGCCGTAACCAGGCTGCGCAGGGTAACAGTATGCATAAAATGCAGGAAAAGGATAGGCATCATTGCCGGGCCAGAAACCTGCGCTGGCAACTTCATGAGAATAAGCTTCCTGCATAACCCGGCCCGGCATATTAGGCATGCTGCCCTGGTGAAGCGGCGCCCTCCGGCCCGAAAAGCGGCTCACCGCCAGATCAAAGCCTCCCCAGAACAGATGCACCGGACTGCATTTGCCGTTAAAGCCCGCCCTGAAGCGGGTAAACACCGCATTTATGCGCAGCAGGGCCAGCCAGTATGTATGTATTTGTATCCCGTCATAGTCGCGGTAAGCCTCATCTTCTGCAAAGGGGACGGCTTCAGCTAATTCATTAGGTTTGGCATATATCTCAACTTCAATCCCCATTTCAGTGAGCAAGGCAAAGATCTGGCGATAAAAGGCGGCCACAGTTCCTGGTTCCAGCTTCATACGTTTTACCCCCCCGTCGCTCGCGGAGATATGCAGCTGGTGATCAATAAAATCAAAGTCAATCTGGAAACTACCATTCTCGTAAGGGATAATACCGGTGCTGAGCCCGCGGGAAGATACATACAAGGCCACGTGCCATCCGTGGTTAATCCAGGGAGTATTCACCAGCCTGATTTTTCCAACTATCTGCGCCCAGAGCTGTACGGTAAAAAGAGTTTCTTTAAGATCCCTGAAATTAAGCTCCGGCCATACGACAGGCAGTTTTCTGCCTGAATTGCCACTTGCTCCTGGTACTGATGCCGTATTTTCCATATACAAGTTAGCGTTTAAGCAATCATTTTGTTTGATGCATAACAAAAGCGTTAAGTCATTTAAAAAATAGCCAAAGTTATACCGGGAACGCCGCTGGTAAAATAGCTGCGTTAGTTCATAACATGTTATACCTCAAAAAATTTCTCCGGCGTCAGTGGCAGATCCCGCAATCTTTTACCGGTTGCATTAAATACAGCATTCGCAATAGCTGCAGATACTCCCGTGATCCCGATCTCACCGATGCCGCGCGCACCTATAGGTGAAATATGCGGATCGGGCTTGCCGATAAAATGGACATCGATTGGCGGGACATCCAGGTGTACAGGCACATGATAATCTGCCAGTGTCCGTGTCACCGCGTTACCCCAGCGCTTATCGTACTCAGTGGCTTCCATCAGCGCTGCACCGATACCGAAGATCACACCGCCAATGATCTGTGACCGCGCTGTTTTCTCATTCATGATCCGGCCTACATCCTGAACACTGGTGAAGCGTTTAACGCGGATAGTGCCAAAGTCTTCATCTACCCATACTTCGGCAAACTGGGCGCCGAATGAATGAAAAGCATACTGTTTTATATCGCTGTTTTGTTCGGGCGGAACCTGTCTCGGTGTGCAAAGTGCACCTGGAAGTGTAAGACCTGCACCTGAGACCGGCAAAGTCGTAGCACAGGCCTCAATCCCGGTTCGTTTTGCACGGCTGAGAATATTCAGATAGGTATCGTTTTTTTTATCATCGCCTTTTACAAAAAGTTTACCATCTGCATAACCGATTTCCTCGGGCTTGCGGCCATTTAATTCGGAATCAGGGTCAGCAGCTGCGAGGGCAGCCAGCTCCTGTCTTAATAACATGCAGGCTTCCACCGCAGCAGGATGGATACTGGCAGTTGTTTGTGAACCACCTGCCAGCGGCGCTGCCGGGAGACTGGAATCGCCGATCTTTACATCGATACGGTCTACCGGTACACCAAGTGCATCTGCCACTGTTTGCGCCAGCACGGTATAAGTCCCTGTGCCAATATCGATTGATGCGGTCATTACCGTTACATCGCCTTTTGCGTTCATCATCACCTTTACAGATGCGGCACTTCGCCCGCCGGGATAGGTAGCTGTTGCCATTCCATAACCCACAAGGTATTTCCCGTTGCGTTTCTGCCTGGGTTCCATGCTGCGGGATGACCAGCCGAATCTCTCTGCGCCGATGCGGTAACAGTCTACCAGAAATTCGCTGGAGAAGTCGTGCCCTTTCATCGGGTCTTTGGCGGTATGATTAGTGATCCTGAATTCTATGGGGTCCACTTTTAGCTGATAAGCCATCTCATCCATAGCAGATTCGAGGGCAAAGGTGCCCGGTGTTTCGCCGGGGGCACGCATAAATGTGGGAGTGCCGCGGTTCAGTTGCGCGATGTTGTACGTAACCTCGCGATGCGGAGCCCGGTACAAAACAAGCGATTGTTTGCCGCTTGGCTCAAAAAACTGCGTAAGATTGTTATATGTATCTGTGTGATGGCGCAGCACGCTTAATTTTCCGTCGGCATCGGTTCCGAGCGCCACACGCTGAATAGTTTCAGCACGATGGCCCACATTGGTCTGCATCATCTGCCGGGTGAGCGCAAGCTTGACCGGCCGGCCCGCTGCCTTTGCAGCCATCGCCACAATCAGCGTGTGCAGCCAGAGTCCTTTTGAGCCAAAACCGCCCCCGACAAAAGGTGCAATAACATGTACGTTTTCCGCTTTCAGTCCCAGGAAATATGCAGCAATGGTACTGGTTAGCCCAACACCCTGGGTGGCATCATATAAGGTAAGTTTATCCGTGCCATCCCAGACTGCAACAGTAGCGTGCGGCTCCATCGGGTGATGATGTTCAACGGGGGTTGAATAGGTATGTTCAATTTTCCGGGACGAAGCTGCCAGCGGTGCAGCGGTTTTACCTTCATTTACCTGTGCCTCTTCGCCCATAAACATCTTTGGCCTCTTGCTGTTCGGAAGTTCAGTTTTCAGATCAACTGCACCTTTCTCCACGGTGTAACGCACCTTTAGCAGGTAGGCGGCTGTACGGGCCTGTTCGTATGTTTCGGCTACGACCACCGCAATAAACTGACCGGGATAATGCACGGTATTATCCTGCAGCGGCGGAAGGTTTTCGCCAAGGAACGCAGCACCCGCTTTCATCTGCGCCTGCATGTCGAGCGGCTTTAATTTCAGCGCGTTCTTATAACTGATCACGGCAATTACACCGGGTTCTTTTTTTGCAGCTGCGTCATCGATAGATGCGATCCGTCCTTTTGCAATCGTGGCGCGTACAGGAAAGGCATAAGCCATGTTCGGCTGGTTAAACTCTGCAGAATAAGTCGCCTTGCCACTAACCTTCATACGGCCATCAATGCGGCTTATTGGTTTACCGGTTTCACTCATGATCTCAATTTTTGTTTGTGCTTGCTGACTCTGCTTCCATAGTTCCATAGGCGCCGCCCTGCATCGCGCCTTCAAGGGCACGCACGATGGCTTTTTCCGCCAGGCCCACCTTATATTTATTATGCTGCAATGGTTTCGCATTCCGGAGTTCGGCTGCCGCCGCTGCCCTGAAGTTTGCTTCCGTAGCTTCTTTTCCTGTCAACCATTTCTCGGCAACTGCTGCACGCCAGGGTTTATGCGCAACTCCGCCAAGTGCAATTCTCACTTCTCTGATCATGCCGCTATCTGTTACTAAAGCCGCAGCAACGGAAACCAGGGCAAAGGCATAGGAGGAACGTTCCCGGATCTTAAGGTAATACGATTTTTCTGCAAGCCTGTTTGCGGGCAGATCAATAGAGGTAATGAACTCACCCTGTTTAAGGTTATTATCTTTCTCGGGTTGATCGCCGGGAAGCCGGTGAAAATCTGCAAATTGAATGCTTCTCTTTGTATTATTCACACCCTCCACCTGCACAACGGCATCCAGCGCGGCCAGTGCCACCGCCATGTCAGATGGATAAGTGGCTACGCATTTTTCTGACCATCCTAAAATTGCATGGTTTTTATTTACCCCCTGCAATGCACCGCAGCCTGTACCCGGTTCGCGTTTATTACAGGGCATACTTACATCATAAAAATAGGTACATCGCGTGCGCTGATTCAGGTTGCCGGCGTTGGTCGCCATATTCCTTATCTGTGCACTGGCCCCTGCAAAAATGGCCATTGAAAGCAGTGGATAATTTTCACGGATATACTCATGGTTAGCCGTGAAGGCATTAGTAGCCGTCGCCCCGATAGATACGCCATCCCCCTCCTTCTCGATCTTCGAGTATTTTAACCGCGTTACGTCGACAAGTTCGGAAGGATGCATTACATCCTCTTTCATCAGGTCGACAAGATTGGTTCCACCACCAAGATATTTAGCCGTCGGATTAGCAGACACGATCCCGATCGCCGTTGTGGCATCAGATGCATTTGAATATTTGAATGGTCTCATAGTAGACGCTTTACTAAATGTTTAAAGATGACCCGCAGACGACCGGGTATGTAACAAGGATACAATCAATTCGTTCCGTCGGCAAATTGCCAGACCTGTGCCACTGCTTTATCACCATGCACTTCCCGGATGGCATTTACGATGTTTGGATAAGCACCGCAGCGGCAGATATTACCCGACATGCGTTCCCGGATCTCTTCATCCGAAAGTTTGACAGAGCCGCTTTTCCTGCGCACATTGGCAGTGACGTAACTGGCCTCGCCGTTTTTTGCTTCATCCATTAATGCAACAGCTGAGCAGATCTGCCCCGGAGTGCAGTATCCGCACTGAAATCCATCGTGTTTAATGAAGGAGGTTTGCATAGGATGCAGCTTATTGCCCACAGCCAGGCCCTCGATCGTGGTAACCTCCCTGTCCTCACAGGTTGCGGCAAGCGTAAGGCAGGATAATACACGCCTGCCATCCACTATTACCGTACAAGCACCACACTGTCCGTGATCACACCCCTTCTTTGAGCCTGTGAGATCAAGGCGCTCACGGAGCGTATCAAGCAGCGTCATACGGGAATCAACCATCAGTTTCTGATCACTGCCGTTAACCCTGAATGAAATATTGATCCCGTTCTCGATCAGTACCGGTACTTGCTGCGGAACCGGAACACTCCGGGCTATCAGCTGTTCGATGCCTAATATGTGCGTGGCCAGTAAGCTGGTACCGGTCATAGCGAAGAGCTTAAGAAAATGCCTGCGCTTGATACCGGAGGTTATGATCTCGCTCATGTCATCGGGCATGAGTTCTTCCAATGCTTTTCGTTCCGCTTCGGTGAGGTCAGGGAATTTAGGTAGTTCTTCCATAACAGATATTTGAGGGTATTCCTAAGTTACGATTTTAATTTCGGGTTTTGCAAATAGCTGCTAAGCCGCCTGTTTCCGGTCAGGTTATTTAGCTAAGTAAGGATCAGGCAGAAAAGTTTGGGGAAGGCAGAAAAATGAGCAGAAATAAAGAGGATTAGGTTAACCTCCTGAAAGGCGCTGGCGCTAAACTATGCCAACACTTTTAGGAGGAAAACCAAAATGCCGGGAAAAACTAACAGAAAAGCTGGTAGGATTGCTGAAGCCGACCCTATAAGCAACTTCCGCTACGGTTAAATTTTGTTTTTCCAGCAACTGATAAGCCGTTTCAAGCTTTACCAGTCGGATCAGTTCACCAGGGCCCTGTCCTGCTAGAGCCTTTACCTTGCGGTGTAACCGGATACCGCTCATTCCTATGTTATTCTCAAGCCGCTCAACCGTGCAGGTTTCATTATCCAAATGCTTGAGTACGGTTTGGCGTACAAGAGAAATAAAGTCGCGTTCCGGATCGGGTATAGCTGTATGATCATAGAACGATGATTGTCCTTTTGTATGGTATTCGCGCAGGCGATTGCGGGTATCAACCAGATTTTCAACAGTCGCTAAAAGTTCGCGGTTATTAAAAGGTTTGGCCAGGTATCATCAATCGTACTACTTCCGTTTACGTAATCTTCGTGCCAAATAAATTATAAGATGATCAGCAGATATATCACCATGAGAAGTTAAAAGTAAGGTCGATGCCACCGGATACTGCGTTGAGAAGGAGAGGCCTAAAAAAATTGATTTTTCATTGTCAGTCTTTTTTTACATCAGCGTTTTCATCTTTGAACACCACAAGAGGTTTCCCTTGTTGCACTATATAAGTGGCCAGTTCGGAAGCTCTTACCTTACCTGCGTTTTTTGCAGAGTGATTTTTTCCTGCGGGAATGAAGAGCACCTCACCGGCTTTTAGTACTATGGGCGCCTCTCCTTCGATCACATACTCAAGTGTGCCTTCTAAAACATTAATGATTTCTTCTCCGGGGTGGGAGTGCATTCCAAAAGCCTTACCTGGTTCAAAATCAACCCGCACCTGGATAACCTCATAGCCGGGCGCACTTAGATCATGTCGTTGAAGCTCTGTTCGTTTAATACCCGATTGTTGCGCAATTGACTCGTTTGGAATCAGGCAAAGGATAATACCTAAACCTGCAATTACGTTTAATAGCCAAGTTTTACATGCTTTCATAATTTCATTTTTCATTTAACATTTTAACGATGTCTATGCCATTAGGCCCGTGCTGTTGCCGGCTGAAAGGCATAGTTTAGGAAGTAATGAACTTTAATATATCATTATTAATCATATCAGCATTAATAGTAGGCATGCCATGTGATAGCCCGGGATAAAGTATAAGCTTACCGTTTCTTAAAAGAGTCACAGCTTTTTCCGCTGTTGCAGCATACGGAACTATCTGGTCATCCTCTCCGTGAAGTATTAACACAGGTACTTCAACGGTCTTAAGATCATTGGTGAAATCGGTTTCAGAAAATACTTTGATACAGTCGTAATGAGCTTTTATCCCGCCCATCATCCCCTGTCTCCACCAATTATCCTGTACCCCTTTTTTTACAATGGCACTTTCTCTGTTATACCCATAAAATGGAATGGTTAGATCATGATAAAACTGCTGTCTGTTATGGAGTGTATTAGTACGAATATTGTCAAATACTTCCATTGGCACGCCATCAGGGTTATCTTCATTTTTTATCATGTAAGGGGTAACAGCGCTTATTAATACGACCTTTGCCACCCGTTCTTTGCCATACTGTGCGGCATAGCGGATTGCTTCGCCACCACCGGTGGAATGACCTACGTGAATAGCGTTTCTGAGGTTTAAAAACTCGGTTAGTTCTGCTACATCTGCAGCATAAGTATCCATGTCATTGCCCAAATCGGTTTGAGTTGACCTTCCGTGACCACGCCTGTCGTGTGCAATCACCCTAAAACCCTTTTCCAAAAAGTACATTATTTGCGCATCCCAGTCATCCGATGATAAAGGCCATCCATGATGAAAGAAAACCGGCTGGCCTTTTCCTAAATCTTTAAAGTATAGTTCTGTTCCGTCCCTTACTGTGAATTTGTTCATCTCTCGTATTTATTTTATAAATAAATTAATGTGGATTGGGCTTACTACAAACCTTGCCTATTTCATTTCAAACATTGATGTCCAATTATGGGCTAATCGGGCACTAAGGTTAATTTCTTGATATAAGACCAGTTTGGAAAGACTAACCTTAATAACATTGGCCCTCTTTCCAAACACCCACTATATTCAGCGAATCTGAGATATTGGTAGTCGGATCTCCTTTCACCAACAGCAGGTCCGCCCGCATACTTTCGGCTATCACCCCCCTGTCGTACAGATTGAATCTTTTAGCAATAACTGATGTGGCAGATCTTAATGCATCTATTGGTTTTAAACCGGCTTCCACAAGTAATTGCATCTCATGATGAACGCTGACACCATGCGCCAAGCCACCTAAATGAGGAACCGGCACTGAAACATCAGTGCCCACCAATATATCTACACCGGCATCATACAGGTCCTTAACATTGTTGAAATTATCTTCCATATTACCGGCCGGAAAAGTGTTGAAGCAGGAACACATGGTCATTTTCCATTCTTCATTAAGTTTGGGTTCAACTCTTTGATCATGTGCTACATGACATGCCGAATTTCCAATAATGGATGAATTCAGTACCAGGCAGGGTGTAACGAAGATCCCTTTTTCTGCAATGGATTTAATTAACTCGGCTGTCCAGGTCGGGCGGTCAATAAACAAATGGGCCAGGCCATCGACACCAACTTCCACAGCGGTTTTTGCAGCCTCTGCCGTTAAAACATGTGCGATAGCTATCTTTCCTAATTTATGGGCTTCGTTTACGGCAGCTTTTAATACACCTGGCCCAATCATTGGCAGGCCGGGTGCGTTCATAACTGTTCCTTCCTCGATCATTATTTTGAAATAATCGGCGCCATTTTGCACTTGCTGATGGACAAATGCGATCGCGCCCTCCGTAGTAGTTACATCGGGACCAGCTTCTTCCTCCAATTGTTGAGCCTCATGAGCGGCGATGAAAGCTGCTCTTTGTTCCTCGCTCATCCTTTCCATTTCTTTCAGTACAAATTCAGGAATGCCATCGCCTTTGGGTATCAGTTCATCGGGGTGTCCACCAGGAGCGGTTAACCCCATACCTGCAGACCGAACATCAGCAATATCATTAATGCCTTTTAATTGATTGTCCCGGCCTTTCTTGGTGAAGCCTCCCATCATTTCGAGTTCTGTCGTTATACCAAATTTCAACGCATCTCTCAAAAACTGGACGGATGTATGTACGTGCGCATCAATCAGACCGGGCATTAAAGTTGTGCCGGTACCATCTATTATATCAGCATCGTCAGGTGGCAATTCAGAGATCGCTACGATTTTACCATATTCGAACACAACGGTTTTTAGCCCTAATAATGCTTTCCCGTCAAATACATTGGTGTTCACAATAGCCCGCTTTGTGTTTTTCGTCATTAGTCAGTGTGTGAATTACAACACAAAACTATTGCCTGGATAATACCGATAATTGTACAAATCGGTCGTTTTTATTTTTTGAAAGTTCAGTTGGTATTACGCCGGAGAATTTTTTCACATTCTTAATGAAATGTGCCTGGTCAACAAAATTTCCTTCAGGATATATTTGGCCATCTTTAAGATCATAAAGTGATGCTTTGAACCGAAGGATATTACAATACGTTTTCAATGGAATGCCGAATTGTTTGTTAAAGTACCGGTTGATCTGCCTGCTGGTCCAAAATACAGAATTAGACAGGTCGCTTACAGCGTAGGCGCCACTGGAGGAATAGATCAATTCAAATAGTTTCCTCTTTCTTTCATCCACCTTAAAATTGACTCGATCTTTAATTGCGGAGCTAGCTTTTGCACAAAATGTATCAAAGTTTTCAAGGTCTTCTTCTATAATTCCCCAAAAGCTATTGGGTAATAGTCTTGCGTTGTTTATAAGACCGGAGATCTTCTCCTTAAGTAAATATTCAACTGCCAAAAGATTAAGACTGATAGCAAATATCCTGGTTTTTGCCTTGAATACTCTTTTTGCGGGTTGGGCTTCGAGTCCCATTAAAACCACCTGGACAGATTCCGAAGCTGAACAGAAATAAAATATATCAACCCTTCCATCAGGAATTACCATCAATTCTTTCTCTTCGTCAGAAAGATTTTCGAGAACCCAAAAACGTTCTACAAATTCCGAGATCTCTTTTGCAGGTTTAAGTTCTTTGTACGTAATGGTTGACATAGTTCTGCTAATGTTGAAAGCTTTGCCAGTTCTTCTTGTATAATTGTTGATTAGTAAATATAATGTTTCAGTATGTGAATCCCAAAGAATGAGATACCTGATTGAGAATCGCCGTATGTGCAGAGTTCAACAGCAAGTTAAAAGGTAAAAAAGAAGGGCAAGCGACCGGTTTCTCCGTGCTTGCCCATTCTGGCTCCCAGACTGGACATAATTCGAACCACTTGGTGGAAGATCTTAAAGTATTGGCAGCTATTTAATACATAACTATCTAACTCTATAAATCAGAATAGCGGGCTTGAATAAGTCTTCGAAACAAGCGTCAACACACTGGTTACACGAAAAGTAAGAAATCCTTCCTTTTGCTTACATAGGTAAAAAGAAGATATAATTATGATCTAACACTATTTCACTTTTAAATCAAATTCATATCGACTATCAACTACACGCTTTAAAAGTGCTATTTGTCCGCAATGCCAGAGTGTGTGTTTAATGTTCCAATCCAGTGCCTCCAATTTATTTTTTGCAATAGGGTGAGGAAAACCGCTTGGCTCCAGATCTGCCTGCAATTCCTCTTCCATTAATTTTTCGATGATCGCAAGCGAGTGCTCCTGCATCATTTTTAAGTCTTGAGCAAGTTGATTAGGGTTTACCTCACCTATTGCGGCGACCGGAACAGCTTTTGTGAACAACTGGCTATAGAACTGAAGTGGCATAGTTTGTAAAATGGTTTGTTGGTGACCTTTAATCACCAGTATAGAATGGTAATAGAGACTCACCAACAAATGGCCAGCTTGCCATAAAGCATTTGTTTCTAAAACTAGTGGTGATATTTCCCACTTCTCAAACGGCAGCGTTTCCAGTAGCCTGTTTGTCCAATTGTATGCATCTGTAGTTTGTTGTAACAGTAGTTCGGCTTTCATTTTTTTTCGAGCATTGCTTAGCCTTTCTTATGGCTGCCCAGATACTGTAAATCTAAGACGTAGTGATCGAAGTATAGGTTGATCTAAGTCAAGAAAGCACTTTCACCAGACGCTTGCGAATCCTGCTGATGGTTTCAGGTTTAACGTTTAGATAAGAAGCCAGTAAGTACTGCGGGATACGCTGGGCCAGGTCCTGCCTTGCCATAATCAATTTTTGATAACGTGTCATTGCCGAGTCCAGCAAAAGCGAAGTCAATTTTTCATGCATCCGGACAAACAACTGCTCATTGGTTATCATGCTCATGCGCTCCATAAACGCATACTTGCTGCTAAGCTCTGTCAGTTTTTGCCTGGTGATTACATAAGCTGTTGTTGGCTCCAGGCAACTGATTAGTTTGGTTGAGGGCGTACCTGTTAAAAAGCTGTAGTAATCTGCAATAAAGCTGTTCTCATAAGCAAACTCAAAAATGACTTCCTTTTCACTTTCGACTAGAACACATTTCATCAGCCCGCTTTGAATTAAACCAATCTGGTTGCATACTGTTCCCGGCAAGGAAAAAGTCTCACCTTTCTCCAAAGTGATCAAGTCAAATGCCGACAGGAAAATGCTTACCTCTTCTTCAGTCAGCTTCCAGTTCGCGGCCAGATGTGTTTTTAAATTGTTCACTTCCCTGCTAATATATTAAATATGACGCTATTAAACTCACAGTATATAATAACCCTAATTAGGCCAATAGCTTGACCCTACTTATTTATAATACATTATTTCGGTAGCCTGATTTGAAGTAAAGCAAACGTCCATGTTTCTTTCGATTTGAACAACTAGAAAAATGCATAACTGCCGCTCTAAGCAGAAAGAAACTGCGTCAATAACGTTCTAATTGAATGGTCTTACTCGGGAGCCCCAACAGGACTAAAATCGAACCACTTGATAACCGATTTGCAGATCTTTGCTGCCATTTAATTAGGGTTCCAGGCAGTCGGCGCACGAGATCACCGGTTCCTTAGTCGACATAATACGAATCAATTTTCAGAAAATTTTGCGCTTAATCGCAGATTTCAAAATAATGCCGTAAGAAAGTGTACCAGTAAGTAAATTCCCCGACTGCATTATTTCCGTTAAGTGCCACCACGTTTTGTACGTTAAAATGGATTGCCGTTTAGTAATCATTAAGATTTTCAAATACTGGCTATAACGATGTGTTACCATTTAATTCGTAAGTTGGTTCAGAAGCCTTGATGTCCTATGCGGTAGCGCGTCAAAAGGGCGTAACGGTATTACTACTTTTACCATTGCTCATCTGCCTGTGGGTGCAGGTATAAGGCTGAGGAAGTGAATAAGGTATTCAATGAGGTGATAGAGGAGTTTACCATCAACAAGAATTATGCTGAGATATTTACGGAAGTTATCGCTGATACGTATAAAAGCCAAAACACATCGCAATTGATCTCCCGCTCCGAACTCCTTAAAGAGATCAACGACCTGAACAGCCGTATTGCTAAAGCAAGGGAACTTCTGCTTAATGGCGATATTGACGGTGCAGATTATAAAACTATCAAGTCTGAAAATGAATATAAGATAAACGTATTGGAAGCAAAATTAGCAGAGGCGGCGGCAGTAAATTCAAAAGCTGAAAACATAGAACCGATACTTAGGAGAGCAATTACCAAACTGACGCAATTGGGACACAATCTATTCAAAGTCGATTACTTCTGAAAAGCGGGAATTGATTGGTTCGACGTACCCCCAAAAATTCACTTTCGAAGAATTGGAACATCGAACCGCTCAAACAAGCGATTTGTACTCTTGTATATACTTGATTAATAAAAGATAGTGGGGGAAAAAAAAGGGCAAGCGACCAATTTCTCGTGCTTGCCCATTCTGGCTCCCCAGACTGGACATAATTCCAATCATCTGGTGGAACAACTGAAAGTTTTAAGCGAGTTAAAAGTTGCTTAGTGACGGCTCGAATCCTAATGGGTTCTCGTTAGCTTCGTGAACCCTACAGGACTTTTTTCGAACCCCTTTATTGAAGATTTGCGGCTAATTGCTGCGTTTTAGTTGAGATAATTTCTTCTTTTTCAATACTATAATTTGATGAAGTGACTTAATGAAGCTTAGCCCTACTTAACATAATATCAAAAATTCAAGATGTAAATTTTGGGAAAACTGCATGCTAAAGGCTTCCTTTCTTTGTAAAGAAACGAAGCCAAGTCGTTGTTAGGGAATTGTGCTTTAGAAATTGGAAGTGTGATCGACAGGCTCGGCAGTCCTTAATAAGGTGATTGTTATCCGATAAATTTGCTTTAACTTAATAGAGTTAATATAATTAATTCACTCAGATGGCAAATGCAGAACACCTTTCCGTTATTCACAATGGTGCTGAGGCTTATGAAAAATGGAGACTAGAAAATCCGGAAGAACTTTTCGATCTCTCTAATGCGGATTTAACCGGCTTTGATCTCGATGACTTTATCTTTAAAAATGTAAAGCTTTTTGAGACGAACTTCGCAAGCGCTAAGCTTCGAAATACTGATTTCTCCGAAGCTACCCTTTTTAAAACAACATTTAATCATGCTGACTTAAGTTATGCAAACTTTAAATCACGCCATTTAATTGGATGCCAATTCCAAAATGCTGATCTGTCATTTTCTAATATGAGCGCGGTAAAATTTCATAAATGCAATTTAAGCAAAATTAAAATTAAGGGTGCCAAGTTAGCGGAAGCCAATTTTCATTACAATGACTTTACTGGCATGGACTTTTCTGAATTCAACTTAACCGAGACCTTATTTAATCTTTGTACTTTAAACCAAACTAACTTCTCGGAAGCGAACCTCACAAAGTCGACATTTATGAATTGTGAATTGAACAATGTTCAATTCTTCAAATCCAATCTTTACCGGACAACATTCCGATTTTGTGATATTTCCGGCGGAAATTTCGCGCATGCTAAACTGTACGATGTTAGGTTCATAGGAAGCCCTTTGCGCCACACCCGGTTTGACAATGCACGAATCATTGAAAGCGCATTCGAGAACATCAATCTCTTTAAAGCAAACTTTAGCTTCGCAACGATTGAACTAGCTAATTTTTCGCTTGCTTTTATTCAGGGCAGCGATTTCCGCCATTCTATATTGGAAAAAGTTAATTTTATCGAAGCTGACCTAACTTTCGCTGACTTTTCAGAATCTCAGCTATTGGAAATTTATGGCGCAAATTTTGAAAACTCTATTATCTCAATAAACGAAGATGATTTAGAAAAGTTTAAAGAGCCTAAGCCACTTGAATCGATGGATGGCCTTATAATGTATTGCAATAGAAGCCCAGAAAAATTCAATTACGCAGTCCTCGAAATATTTTTTGGAACTGATAGGAAATTTACTGGCAATTCAAAAAATAGCAGTGAAATTTTTGGATCCAATCGTGGTGAGTTGACTATAGGAAAATGTGAAGTAAGTATTCCAAGAGTCCACGCGCTCGGAAAATTGGAAGGTCCATCGATTTGGAAATTAGAATTTAGAAATAGCGCTGATCGCCATGTAGTTTTGCAAACTGTACTTGCAATGAATAACTTCGAATTTTTAAATGAATTTAATAAAAAAATAGCTTTCAGAAACAAAAAGCAGGCATTTGTCTTTATTCATGGCTATAATGTGTCCTTTGAGGATGCAGCGAGGAGAACAGCACAGCTCCATTACGACCTCGGCTTCGATGGTGTGCCTGTCTTTTATAGCTGGCCTTCTGAAAGCAAGGCTCTTAACTACACGGTAGACGAAACCAATATTGATTTTACTGAGCCCCATCTTGAAGCGTTTCTTAAAATGGTGTTGGAAAGAACCGAGGTCGACCTAGTGCATCTTGTTGCCCACAGTATGGGTAACCGCGCACTTTTAAGAGTATTAAAATCGTTCGCTCAAAGTATAGGACATGATAAAAAAAAAATTACAAATGTTGTTTTTACAGCGCCAGATGTTGACCGTGAACACTTCATCAATTTAATTCCATTTGTAAAAAGTGTTGTAAAGAACCTTACCCTTTATGCATCATCGAATGACAAAGCTCTGATTTTATCGAAGACTATTCATAAATATCCTAGAGCCGGTGATGCAGGACAAGACATTGTTGTCATTGAAGACTTAGATACTATAGATGTCTCTAAATTGGACTCTGATTTCGTCGGTCATTCATATTTTGGTGACCATAAATCAGTCATCTCCGACTTGTTTAATCTCTTAAATTTTCAAACCGTTCCTGAGCAACGATTTGGATTAAGAAGCAAGAATGGAACAAGTGGTAATTATTGGGAATTTACCACAGGCATGTAGATATTAGTATCCCGATGCCCTTGTGCACGTCGTTCTGAAGAATTTTGTCAAAGGTGGTCAGTCGCACATTGGATATGTCAACCCACTAATTTAAATACAATAATCAAATTCAGTAACATAAGCTATTGATATAGTGTGAATGTATTGGACGGGACCGCCAATTTTTTTCACAATGTATTTATTATCAATAATTTGATGTTTTTTAGAATTAAAAGGTAACCGATTAGGGAACCAAATAATTTGATTTGTTTTAATTGAGCTTATAAGAATTTATGCAAAAAAAAAAGATCTTGGATAAGTTTGATACACGACCGAAATTACTGATATCGAAGTAATGGTTCAGGTGTTAATTGCAATGATCGGAACTGACTTTGGATTTTCCACTCCTTATGATCATTTAGTTTCATAATTGTAGTACTAATTATTGCTTTCTAAATTTATTTAATTTAGGTGGAAACGGAAGGTAGCCAACCTCGTGCTTTTATAGGGTGCGAATCGTATCGCACCTGGAACTTCTCGAAATTGATCATCATATAATTAAAGCCCGTAAGGGCTTTTGCATTTCGATACAGCTGAATTAGACTACTTTAAGTTTACCTGATAAGCTGCTGATAATCAATCCCTGGCAAATATTTCGGCATATATTCTTTGCATCGCCGCGAATTCATCCTCAGTAATTTCAGCGAAGTTGTTTTTGCGTCGATTGGGAAAGATCCCCTTATTTTGGTGTAGAAATACAATCAACTCATTTAATTTTCTATCCGGCATGTCTATCAGGTTTTGCAGCTCACCTTTTAGTTCATCGTAACGTTCCAGAAAAAACAACTCTTCGGATAGGTCGTGGCGTATGGTGGATTGGATGGTTTGTGCCAGGTAGGTACTTTGCATAGTCAGATCGGGGTAGCGAAAATAGCCGGCTACATCATCAGGATTAGTAACGGTTACCTGTCCCCCGGCACCGGCAGTAAAAGTAATGCGCTGCATCAAAGGCTTGGAGAAATCTTCCAGCGCCGCGTCATAATCTTTCATGTTATTAAGCATGTGCGCAGAAACAGGTATGATCAGGCCCTTTTCGGCCAATCCATCTCTTGTCAGCATATCATGAATGAGGAAACGATGAATGCGTCCGTTGCCATCCAAAAATGGGTGGATAAAAACAAACCCAAAAGCGATCATGGCTGCGCGGATAACAGCGGGTCCACCCATGGTTTTTTGTTCCACAGCCACTAATCCTTCCATCATAGTGCGGACCATATCGGGCGGTGGACAAACGTAATGGTAAATTTCTTCCATCCGGTAATTGGTTTGCCCGATATAATTCTGGAAATCCCGATAATCCGGTTGCGTGTAACGAGGATCAACTATGGCATTTTGTAAAACCGTTAGGTTAGCTTCTGACAGTACATCGGCGGCAGGTTGTGTGCCAGCCTGGTGCAGGATAGCAATGAACCGATTCATCCGGTCCGGCGAAGGTTTTTCGCTTTCTATCTCATAGGATGATTTAGTTTCCTTACGATAAAGATATTGTGTTGCCCGGTTAAATATCTCCGGGGAGTATTCTTCTTTTAACTCTTCTATTTGGCCTTTAAGATCTATAGCAAGCATTTCCGACATGGCCTGTGTGCGGCGCACCATTGGACAAAATTCCCGGACGCCCAACAGGTTGTCATTAATACGCCATCGGCTGTTACGAACAGTGTTTCCGGTAACGTATTTATCATCATCCAGCAGGTCAATATAATTCCCCCCGGGTTTAAAATCCAGATCCAGGGTCCTACCTGTCAGCCATTCATACAAAAATCCAATTTTACGTGCGTAACGACCGGAAGGGCTTTTGGCCAGGAAGGCAATTAATTCCGCTTCATTTGTTTGGCCGAATACCGCCTGCAAAAAATCAAGGCTGAGGTCATCATATTTTAGCAGAAATTCTATATGCTCCGATATGCTGTTTTCAGCTGGCGCATACTTCGGGCCATATACCTGCTCAATCCCGCCATCCAGTGCCATTTCAAGTCTGTCGCGCGGGCCAATAAATGACCGGTGGGTCAATCGATAATGATCAAGTCCCAATACCTGTTTTAGCCAAAGACTTCCTACCGGTTGATTTGCCATGTCGGTGCAGTAAAATGATTATTACAGCAGTAAAATTAATAATAAATGAGTGAAATATAGTAAAATGAATATAATTATTATCAATTGCAGTAAAATAAATAAATATGTTTTTACAATGTGAAATAAAACGGCATAAGTGCAGTAAAAACGATATTAATGCAGTAAAATAAATATAACAGCAATTTTATGCAGTAGTTTGATTTTGGAAATATGCATATCACTTGCTTAACTTAGATCATCTTATCACATAATATTACCGACATGATAGATCTGCAAGCCTACTTACCCATTAATACCACCGAAAAAGTTGACCAACTGATCACAGAACTGGAATCTGCGGACTGGCCGGCAGATATGGCTACGCTGGAATTATCCATCCGGATGGAAATCCGAAAAGCGAAAATCCAATTTTATTTCCAAGAGCAGTTCGTTCATATGCGAATGAGACATCCCAAAAACAAAATTGCAGCAGCATCTTCCAAGACTATAAAGCCCAACACCGTTAAAGAATTAGTCCCACCAACAAATGGCACAAAAGAAGAACATGCTTTATGCCGCAAATTTATCGGATCGACCATAATTCAGGTGGCTTACCAAATGGAAAAAGAGGTCCATAGCCTGATCAGAACATTAAATGGATTTGGCGTAGACCTCACACCTGAAAGTCTGTTTACAAATGAGATTTATGAAAAAACAAAGGCATACATCAGTAACTACCTCTATGTAAAAAACCGCTCGGCTAATCTTAAGAGTATCGAAGAAGAACAGCTTGCAGCCGGATTTATGAAAAAGAAAGAGAAATTTAAGACCAGTTACGGCAGGGAAGGCAATTACAGTAAGCTGATCTATGCCCAGCCGAAATCTTAGGAAGGGTATCAGGCATAAACCTGCTTTATTAAAATCTTCAATCCTATTTGCGGTTACCTCTGAAGAAAGCAGGTTTATTAAACTATTAAAATACCGTTTTGATGACCTTATCTACCCCGTTGATCAGATCTGCGACTTCCGCAGCTTCGGATTCCGCTTATTGTTTTTAAGGCACAACAATTGAAGATCGCTCAGCAAACTGATATGCCGGTACCCCGGAAAATCAATAACCTCGTATTTCTTAAGTAATTCGTTCAGGTCGGCAATGGTTTTCCAGCTGACCTTTAACTGACGGCGCTCACAAACCTGCTCCAGGTGTTTTTCCAGTGCAATGCCCGCTACTACACCTGCTGCCCGAAGTTGTTTATTCTTTAGTAGCAATGCCGCTTTATCGAGTTCTGCGTCTAGCAGGCCGGCCTGGATCTCCCGCCGGATATCAAGCAAGGTGCTGTCCAGGGTTTGGAGTGCTGCTCGAATGCCGGTATGGCCGCGTCGAGCCCTGCCACAACTTTTTTGTCAAAGCCTGCGGTCACGATAGTCTCACTGAAATAATCCGCTATAACATAATTGTCCTGGTTGATCTCCTTCCTGTTTTTTGGCTTATCATACAAGGCTACAAAATCATTGTAACGTAAAGGCAGCAAGATCCTGATGGAAGGCCGCGCCGTTTACAAGCAGCTATATAACAAAGAAGGTGAAGGCTACCATGCCTGGTTGCAACTGGATAACAATAACCAAACGCAAAACGGCAACAACGATCAAGCGATTCAACGAAAACTACGGCTTCGACCTGGATGCCGTATTGAAAGGTAAAGGGATCAAAGAACTAAATACCCCGGAAGGCACCGACAACCTTTACCGCTCGCTTAAAAAAGGCAACACCCAACAGATCACCGTTGAGCGCAACGGAGAAGACAAAAAGTACTTCATAGCGGCCAGCCCGCAATTCAAAACTGTTGATCTCTTCGATCACCAAATGAAAAAAATCAAACGCGAAGAATTGCTTAAACCCGAACAAAAGCAAACAACAGGTAAAAAGCAAAGCGAGCAGCAAAAGGAGGATGCTCCTGCAAAAAAGCAATCTCGTAAACGTAAGGTGCATTTATAGCAAAACGGAGGGTGTTCAAAGGTGAACACCTTTTTATTTAATAGAAGAAATTAATATCTGCAATGTAAATTTCGCCCACTCCAAATCATCAAAATCCTAAGTAGATTTAATATACATTAACGCGGGACATTTTCATAATAACCGAGTTCAGGTGTAGTAACCTTTAAGTAAATTGTAGGAACAATAACTTTTTTTACTTCATCGTAACTGAAATTCTTAAACCCAGTTATATCGGTCATGTATATATTAGGTGGTGGTGAGTCATATGTTAAAAAATAGCCGAATGGTTGAAAGTTTATTTCTGACCAAATTTTTACTTTACTATCTCCAACGTCTAATACTCTGGAATAACCAAACATTCTTTTTGTTGGCGATGCATTTGAATAAAGATATATTTTAATCTTATCAGGAAAATTGGCGCTTTTTTTATTTAAAAGGTAATCGACGATACCACTATGACTACGTAATTCACCACTAGTATCAGCGGAGATAAACATCATTAGGATTTGCTTAATAACGTTTAGAGGCTTAATCTGATACTCTCCTCTTATAACAGCGTCAACATCGGCGTTTTCCAAAATTGACAAACCTTGTTCTGCAAAGGCACAAAAATCCTTTACATACCATAGAGCGCGGGTTCCAGCGGTAACTCAGGTAAATTATTCCAGGGTGTGCTGCGATCAGGGTTAATTCGGTAAGCTATAAACAAAGATAAGAACAAATCTTTACCCACCTTAAAAAATGCCTAGTTTTAAGGCAGGGTTATTTTTGCGCCTTAAAGCCCAGCACATATAAATCACTAACCTCAAATAAGTGGCGATTTTGAGGCAGGGTAGATAATTCACCTTAAACATAAAGCGAAAAAGTATTTCGCCCTTAAATTGCCGGGTATTTTAAGGTTAATTATTTCTAATAATCAAATGATCATGATTTAATTCTTCTCCCTTTTATTGTTAGGCGATGGCAAACCGTCATATATTAAAATAGCCATCCTCTATCTTAATATGGAAAAGGAAGAATTACAAAAGCTTTTTAGAAAATACCACGAAGGCAGATGCACCGAAGAGGAGAAAGCATTGCTGGAAGCCTGGTACCTGGAATTCAATGAACACGAGCTGGAGATTTCACCAAACAGTATCAAGGCTATAGGCCAGAAAATATTCCGCGAGCTGCCGGACAATTATCCTATATTCCTCAAGACCGGGATAAAGCTCGCCTTAGCTGCAGGCCTCATTGGCCTGATGGTCACTGTGGCGGTGAGATCCTTTTTACCGGCGGCAAATCCTGAAAAGGTGGCAGACACCGCTACCATCCGGCCGGGTGGCAATGCAGCCATACTTACCCTCTCGGACGGCCAAAAGATCAATTTAAGTAGTGCCAAAGATGGCCAGATCGCCAAACAAGCCGGCATCCGGATCTATAAAACCGCGAGAGGCCAGATCAGCTATACCTCATCTGCAGATCCTGCTGCCAGCGCTAAGATCACCAACAACCAAATAACAACACCAAAAGGTGGCCAATGGCAGATCACCTTACCTGACGGCAGTAAGGTTTTGTTAAATTCCGCATCATCCTTAAGCTAACCTAACAGTTTCAGGAACCAGAACGAGCGTATCGTACAGCTTACCGGGGAAGGCTATTTTGAAGTAGCTAAAGACAAGTCACATCCCTTCATCGTAAAAACCGGCCAGCAATCCGTAGCGGTATTGGGCACCCACTTTAACATCAACGCTTATGCCGATGAAGAATCGATAAAAACCAGGTTGCCCAGTTTCTTTTTATAATCATCCATAGCGGTTACGCTTTAGGTGCATTTGTATAATGCTACAAATGCAGCAATGAATATTTGAATATTTCTATCAATGAATATTTGAACAGGTCTACATTTGTAGCTTACTGCATATGCACATTTAAACAAACCTACATTTGTTCAATTGCAGGTTTATTCAAATGAACATTTGTACAAATGTTCATTGCTGCGTTTATACGCTGATCAGATCCACGATTTCCTCTGCAAGAAACGTCACTTCTTCGATTGCTTTTTGATCTGTGCTTTTCAGGATGCCAGAGGTCATAGATGACCTCGCCAGGCTCACCCGGTCAAAGACGCGGGCGTTCAATAAGGGAGTGCCCAGGATTTGAATGAGTTCAACAACCTCGGCCGTAATTCCAGACCTTGGCTTTAACATATTTAGTACAATGCCGGCCTTCAAATTATGATTTTGAGCTTGAGCGAATTTGATCAGGGCGAGCGTTGATTTGATTGCCATTACATCGAAAAAGCCGGCCTTCGTTGGCACCAAGACATAATCTGAATAGCCAAATAATTCATTCAGCCTGTTGGATAAATATGGAGGTGTATCTACGATGATAAGGTCATAATCTAAGTTGGGAATCTCACCGATCTTTTCAGGTGCGAGAATATCCAGTTCTGGAAAATCTTCTTTCAAATGATAAATACTACCCTGCAGATCGGAGTCGATAAGCGCGACCCTTAATTGGTCTTTGAAGCAGAGAGCCAGGTTCAATGCCAGTGTACTTTTGCCGACGCCTCCTTTTTGGTGGGCCAATGTGATGATCTTTGCCATAATTAGAATCCTTAAAGTGTGAATGCATTAATTAATTTTCTGTCTAAGCCGCTACTAACCAAGGCTTTTAAAAGATAGATCGTTCACATGCATGAAACGAACAACAATCCTGAGTCTGGCAACTGTAATCGTTGTGAGACTCATAAAATCAGCAGTGAAAGCTTTTCAAGATCAGATAGTATTTCAATTCCTCGGTCATTAAGTTCCTTATTGAATTTGCGGGACAGGTATAAATGATTGTTTATCCAATCCGAACATTTTATTTTATTTTCCATAATTCAAAAATCATTTACGGCGCTTGCCGCGTATTAGTGAAACGGAATTAGCAACTTCAGCTATTGTGCTTTTCCGACCAGCCCTGATCCAATCAAGCAATTCCGTTTTATTGAAATAAAGTTTCTTGCCTTGTTTGCTTACCGGGATTTCTCGGCGGCAAACCTTTCCGTAAATTGTAGAGATAGATAAATTCAAAAACGCAGAAGCCTGCTTAATTGAAAATAAGTTATCAGCATCCGTTTCAGATGAATGATCGTGACTGAAAATGTCCTCGATTTTAGATACCTTTAAAAGTT